>JGI20214J51650_10001728_pt1 | contig 13905 bp, 14 predicted proteins | sample WetSurMetagenome_FD_51650 | JGI IMG/M metagenome (IMG submission 51650) | reverse complement strand
TTCAATTCCAATATGCTCAGGCGTAGCCGCTCGGCCATCTGTTGGGCCCCGTCCAACGTGGTTTCCGGCATCAGGAAAACAAACTCCTCACCGCCGTATCTGGCGCAAATATCCGTAGCGCGTAATACTCCACGGCAAAGTTTGGCCATCTCGATCAGTACCCTGTCTCCCGCAACATGCCCATAACTATCGTTAATATTTTTGAAGTGATCGATATCAAGCATAAGGGAGGCAAGGGGACGTTCATAGCGCTTCGCATGCGAGAACTCTCTGTTCGCAAGAGAGAAGAAATGGCGTCGATTGTAAAGAGACGTCAGGGAGTCGGTAATCGCCTGATGCCTGACCTCCTGAAACAGTCTCCCATTGGCAATGGCCAGACCGCACACTCGTGAGAGGAGCACTGCCAGGTTCAGATATTCCCGCTGATATTCAGGAAAAGTAATATCTCTTACTTCCAGCAGACCAAATGTCTGGTCCATATATAGAAATCTGAGATTGAAACCATGCTGCTTCTCGATCCAGGTATTTTCTTCCCTGCCGTTTACCAGCCATTCCTGAAACAAGAGATTATCAGCCGGGCCGGAAGGATAAGAGTAAACCCTCACGATCTGATCGTTCACCACTGAGGCGTAAACCATGCTTCCGGGCGCAAATAACATGGAAAACAGGTTCATAATCTGCTGTATGGCCTCAGATTCGGTTTTCATGCGGGTGAGTCCCACCATGAGATCGAANGACATAGCCTGGTCNGCATTCTTGCGACTGAGCTGCTCTGAGGCCGATTGCCATTTGCGGCTCATCTTTTCAAGCCGCCACTTAAGAATGATCCCGGTCAGCACAAGGCGAAAGTAGTCGAGTCCCACCGGCACAATCAGGAATGGACGATCAATGTGCCCGGCAAACTCCGCCAGCATTTGGGAGCTCCGGTCATAAACACCGGTGTCCAGCAGTACGAGGCGGGTAACTGATTCGCCAAAAAATGCGCGGGCAGTTGTCTGGTCAAAGCCCCATTGAGCTATATGCGCCGGCCACTCAGTCAGCCATCCGGGTGAAAGCACATAAGCTCCCGCTTTAAGATAATCGTCGATCAATTCTTTGCCCGCCAGCAGATGAAAGCACTGCTCAATATGGTAAATAGCGCAACTTTTCGGCAAAACGGACAACAATCTGCGCTCAGAGAAAAAACATCCGCCGACCAAAAAGGAATCATAGCCCTCATCCAAATTATTCTGCACTATTTCCTGAACGGCTTCCGGAGCCAGATGAGGCGAACTGCATGCAGGCGGGTAATCCCGCACTATGACATCATCAAATTCTCCGGAACTTAGAATGCTCTCAATCTCGCGAAAATAGTGACGGCACATCAGCAGACAGAGTTTGTCCGGGCTATTCGTCATCTTTCTTTTCCAGCCAGTCCAGAGGATAGCTCCCCCAATGGTGAGCCGCTTCAGATATGGCCAAAAGCGTCTCATCAGACACTTCCCACGGTATTTCCCCATGATGATCGGATATAATATACCCCCCACCGCGTCCGGCCCCCGCAATGCACTCTTTTACATGGGCCTCAGCCTCAGCAGGAGTCCAGCGGCGCATTTCGATGGCATTGAGATTGCCGATCAATGCAAGCCTCCCCCGGCAGGCAGCCTTCAATTCCTTCAAGTCTTCAAAAGCGCTGACACCGATAGCCAGCGTTCCTGTGCGGACTATATCATCGAGGATCGGCAGGCAGCGGCCTGAAGCAAAATGCATGGCCACAGCGCCCTTGAGTCGAGCTATGACCCGTTGGGCATCCGGAAATCCGTATTTGATAAACAGTTCGCGCGGCACAATGGATGTCGACAAAACAGGATCAAAATAGCAGATAGCCGTAGCCCCTGCCGCCAGTTGCGCATTGGCCCATTCCTCACAAAATTTCTCATTCACCTGAAGCAGTCTCTCCAGCATATCGGGTCTCTCGTAAAACAATTCTATATAACGGTCAAAACCCAATTGCATTACGGGCAAGGAAAAAGGAGACATAACAACACCGATGATGGGAGCCTCTTCACCAATACGCGCTTTCAGTTTTTGTGTGGTTTCCAGAACCCGCAACAGTCCCGGACTGTCAGCCACATGCGGCGGTTCAAGCCTTGCAATATCATCCGGACGGCGTATAATGGGCGCCCCTGCGTTGGGTGGCCCGTCTTCCACAAAGATCGTTTCGCTGCCCCAGGCCTCCATCTCAATCGCTGCATATAAAAAGCTGCATACGCAGTCTGAACGGTATTTGGCCCGAAGGCGAAGCTGACCTTCCACGATATTTTCTGCGCTGGAAAAATATTCTTTGATAGATAGCCCCAGTTCTTTGGCGCCATGCATGTTTGCGAACAAAAACAAGGGGACCATGTCCGGTTCCTTATGGCCGAGTGTGGTCAATACACGCTGCAGAGAAGTCATTTTCCCAATCATTGGGACACCTCCGCCATCAATCTCTTCACCGCAGCCACGGCCCCAATGGCCGTATCCGATGTGGCGTCCGCCCCGACTTCCTGCCATAACTGCTTATCCATACGGAAAGGGGCGCCCCCGACCACAAGCCTGATATTCAATCCCGCATCGGTCAGTCTGGCGCGCAATTCTTTTACCCGAAGCGCGGAACGCAGCATCAAAGTCGATATCAGGAGGATTTTAACGCCGTCTGCCCTGACATAGTCAACAAGTTCATTCAGCTCCTTCTGTCCATAGCTCAATAATTCAAAGCCGCTGCTGCGCAAAACCGAATAGACTATTCGCTGACCCAGCATATGGTGGTCTTCCAGAACAGCTATCGCCATAGTCGGCGTCGCTATCCGGCCCGGGGCATGGGCAGGCAGAATGGTGTCCATCAGTTCCTCACATATACGTCCGCTCATATAGACATGGGAAAGAGCTATCCGGCCTTCCTCCCATCCCTTGCCTATGCTCTCAAGCGCAGGCACAAGAGAGGTCTCGATTTCCCGGATTGAAAACGTGCGGTCATCAGGCATCAACACACCTTTCACGCCCTTCCTGTCCATCAATAAAAGCGCCTTTTCAAGCCGCCTGATACGTTCTCCGATATCCGGATCCATCATTTTCTCTTTCAAAATTCCTGTTTTGACCTGCCAAAGCGCGAAAACCCTATTGATACTATTCCGTCCGTGTTCCGGCCAACAGTGGAATTGTCACCATTAATGTCGTACCCTTGTTCTTTTTCCCGTTGACCATGATCGTGCCTCCCAGTGTATAAAGGCGTTCACGCATTCCTATAAGGCCGAATGAACCCGACCCCGTAACATTCAGGTCCGTAATCCCGACACCGTTATCATGAATGACAAGAATAATCCGGTTGTCTTCAAGCGTAAGAATAGCCTCAACAACAGTAGCCCTGGCATGCTTTATAACATTTGTAAGAGCCTCCTGAAATATCCTGAACAGCACGATGGCATATTCCATATCAACAGTCAGGTCGGAAGGCTCCAGGGCGACCTTGCATTGCACCCCGCTCCTCTTATGAAACTCCTCTGCCTGCCATTCCATTGCAGCTCCGAGCCCGAAATGGTCCAGAAGCGCGGGTCTCAACTCAGAGCATATACGCTTCACCGCAAGAATCGTCTCATTTGCGATCAGCTCCATCGATCTGCACTTTACCGAGATATCAAAGTGATCGCCATATTTTTCGTTTAACCATACTATATCCATCTTGAGGGCTGCCAGGGCCTGTCCAAGTTCATCATGGATATCCCGGGCGATAAGCGTCCTTTCCTCTTCCCTGACTGATTGCAGATGGGCTGCCAGCTGGCGCAATTGCTCGTTGGACTCTTTCAGATCGCTGAGCGCCTGTAACCGTTCAGCCCGCTCTGCAGCCTCTCTGAGGGCACGGCGCATGGAAGGCGCTAGCCTAGCCATCCTGCTTTTCAGGACATAATCCGTAGCCCCGCTTTTGAGGATTTCGATAGCAAGCTCTTCTCCCATATTCCCGGTTATCAGTATGAAAGGGATTGCCGGATATTTTTCCTTTGCTATGGACAGCGCCGAAAGGCCGTCGAATCCAGGCAGCTGATAATCTGAAAATATCAGATCAAACTCGCAGCTGTCTATGGCGTTCATAAAATCCTCACGCTTCGCAACCCTGAGAATATCGCAGGCAATACCCTCTGCCTGAAGGGTCGATTTGACGAACTCGGCATCCAGTGGATCATATTCAAGATGCAGTATTTTCAAAGGAACTTTCATTTCACCTCATGAATGACCCGTAGAAATAAATTTGTTCAAACAACAGATAAAGTCCGGCTTAGAACACATAACAGCAACGCCGGCTCATTCGCCCAGCCTGCAATTCAGCCCCTTTAATTATCCAGGAGACATACTGATGAAACATGTTCCTGATAACAGTATAGCAAGATAATTACCACATATCTAAAATGTATATACGATACGGGAAGGCATCAGATTCCCTGTTTGCGAAACTTCAGGATTTGCCAAACATCCCTGTTTTTGTTTATATTCATTTACTAATGTCATATATTACAGTAATAGGGGCCGGAAGCTGGGGCTCAACACTCGGAGCCCTTCTGGCCGGCAAGGGTTATGATGTGTCGCTTTGGACACACGAACAGCCGGTCGCAGTCGAGATCAACAGGCATAAGACCAACAGCGTATACCTGCCGGGAGTTATGCTGCCCAAGACGCTTAGGGCGACCCTCAACAGCGAAGAACTTGCCAGTTCCCGATATATTATTAACGCAACGCCAACCCAGTTCGTCAGGGAGATTTTCAGCAAACTGCAGTCTCATATAGATGAACAGGCCGTCATAGTCAGCGCTTCAAAGGGCATCGAGGTCGGCTCCCTGATGACTCCCTCGATGATCCTGAAAGAGCTGGCCGGGAATCCGGTGTGCGTTCTTTCCGGTCCCAGTTTCGCTGCGGAAGTGTCCGCAAAAAAACCTACGGCAGTCACACTTGCTTCAGATGATGTGAGAACCGGCCTGCTTATACAGGAGATCCTCAACACTGACTACTTCAGAGTCTATACTCACGATGATGTTGTCGGTGTCGAGATAGGCGGAGCAATGAAAAATGTTATCGCTATTGCCGCAGGCATATGTGAAGGCATGAGACTCGGACATGATTCCCGCGCCGCTCTTATTACAAGGGGGCTTGCAGAGATATCAAGACTGGGTGTCAGGATGGATGCCAAAGAGATAACCTTCAGCGGACTCAGCGGACTCGGAGACCTTGTCCTCACCTGCACAGACGAACAATCCAGAAATTTCAGTGTGGGGAAAAAACTTGGAACGGGAACAAGGCTTGCCGATATTTTAAGCGGAACTAAATCTGTTGCGGAGGGCATAACCACTGCCATCTCTGCTCATGAGCTTGCGGCAAAATACAGTCTGGATATGCCGATCACGGAACAGGTTTATCTTACGCTCCACAAGGGGAAATCGCCTTTCGAGGCTCTTTCCGATCTCATGAACCGCTCTCTCAAATCGGAATTCTACGGCTACTGATCATGGACGAGGCCAAGATCAGGCGACTCCTGAAACGTATCGAGAAAGGCTCCCTGTCTGCGGAAGAAGCCCTGCAAAACCTTAAGAATCTGACTTATGAAAACATCTCCCGGGCCAGGATAGACCATCATCGCGCTATCAGGACAGACATTCCTGAAGTAATATTTGCGGGCAAAAAAAAGACGAGTGATATCGTTGATATTGCGCATGCAATGATGAAGCAGAGCGGAAAGTTTCTTATCACACGGGCCACGGAAGAGATATTCAGGGAACTCGGCATTAAAAAGGCGTCATTCCATCCTGACTCCGGCATTATCAGCTTCGGGACCCCGAAAAAAAAATATGGACAGGCCCTTGTGCTCTCTGCAGGCACATCGGACATACCGGTTGCCGAAGAAGCCGCGCTGACCGCGTCATTTCTCGGAAGCGAAACAAAATGCCTTTATGATGTGGGTGTAGCCGGACTGCACAGGCTGCTGGCGCATAAAAAGACGCTTGATTCAGCCCGCGTTGTAGTTGTAGTCGCCGGCATGGAGGGGGCTCTGCCCTCGCTTGTCGGCGGACTGATCAACAAACCTCTGATCGCCGTTCCCACATCTGTAGGCTACGGATCGAGCTTCGGCGGGATTACAGCCCTGTTCGCAATGCTGAACTCGTGCGTCCCGGGTATAGCAGTGATGAATATCGACAACGGCTTCGGAGCAGGATGCCTAGCCCACAGGATCAACATGATGGGAAAGGCTAAATAACCAGGGTCATCAATAGCGCGTCTTCAACCGGATTTTGGTAATAATCCTTCCTGACGCCTGTTTCATTAAAATCAAGGCTTTCATACAGGCCGATGGCCGCAGCGTTCGAAGCCCTCACTTCGAGATATATCCGCGCAACACCGTCAATCCTTGATAGTCGGATCAGGTTTTCCATAAGCATCCTCGCTATGCCGAGCCTTCTATGCTCAGGTTCGACAGCCAAATCGAACAGCTCTGTTTCGTCAAGAACCTTCTTTGCAATTACATACCCGACGATATTACCGTTAAGGACGACCACCCGCGCCGTCGAACCGCAAGAACCGATCTCTGCGCGGAGAGAACTCACGGACCACGGAGAAGTAAATGACACAGACTCGATTGCAGCAACCGCCGGGATGTCGGCAAGCCTCATATCGCGAATATCCGCCTGCATATGCGTACCACCGCCTCCTATCCGAATTTTACCTCGGCCTCCGATCTTCTGTGATAGGCAGGGGCCGCGTTAACGGGATCCGTGTATTCTCCTTTTTTGGCCTTCTGCATGCAAATAAGGGCCACATTCGCAGGGGACGGGACCATTTGCTGGGGAGGTCCGAAGAGCGCCCCGTCAGCAAGCGTTTGAACAATGGTGTCTTTATAGAGCAGCGCTCCCTCTCCCAGGAATACCGTCGGGCTCTCAACCATGGAGAGCAGCGTGTTTATCGAAAATGCGCCCTCGGCTATGACCCGCTCGAACCCGTCGCCGCGCCACCTGAAAACGGCGGCATATACCTCTTTTCTCCGCGCATCCAGCATCGGGCAGACCTGATAAGCGCTGAACGGCAGATTCCAGGCCATGCCCTCAAGCGTCGAAGCCGTCACCAGCTTCTTGCCGGTCGCGTATACAAGGCCCTTTATTGTGCTGAGACCGACCCTGAGTCCGGTAAACGAGCCGGGACCTATTGATATTCCGAACACATCCATATCCGATATCGTCATTGAAGCGCCATGAAGCGCGCGGTCTATCTCACTCATCAGCCTCTCGGAATGGGTAACGCGTATATTCAGCCGCGACTCGGCCACCAGTTTATCTCCGTCCATTATCGCAACGCCACCTGTCATAGTTGCAGTTTCAACAGCAAGAAGTTTCATGCCACGGCCTCCCCTTAATGCCTCGTAAACAAGTATGTAAACACCAGGCTGCTTATTATACACACAGCGGCAAAAAGCCTCAACGATTCCAGTGTGCCGAACATGTGCGCCGCAAAGCCTATCGCCGAATTTCCGAGCGGCGCGAATCCCAGGAACACAAGCGTGTGGAGACTCATCACCCTGCCCCTGAGGGCGTCGGGCACGGTATGCTGTATAAAACTGTTGCAGACGGCGAGAAAGCTGACCATGCCCCACCCGGCAAAGAAGACAAAAAACAGCGACAGATAATAGCTATGAGAAAAAGACAACCCCATGACCGCAAGCGCAAAAACATTGGCCGCCATCGGCAGGAAAAAACCTTTATTGCCGATCTCTCCCCTGAACGCAATAAAAAAAGCGGCCAATAACGAACCCACCCCCGCCGTCGAAATAAGCATACTCAATCCAGTAACGCCTGCATTCAAAACCTCTTCTGCGATAACCGGCATCATGGTCACATAAGGGATGCCGAAAAGACTGAAGACAGCTATCAGCTCCATGATATAGAGCACTCTTTTCTCTTTCAACACAAAACGCCATCCGTCTCCGATACCATCAAGGAAACCCCTGGCATTTGAGACCGTTTTTTTAACAGCCTTGATCCTGAGCAGCGCAATAATCACAGGCACGAAACTCAGGGCATTCAGGAAAAAACATGTCGGCATGCTGAAGCCGGCTATAAGGAGCCCGGCCATAAGCGGCCCGAGCACTCGTGCGCCGTTAAAGGCAGCGGAGTTCAGGGCTATCGCGCTGGTTATATTTTTCAGACCGACCAGATCCGGTATCAGCGCCTGTCTCGCAGGCACATCAAAGGCGTTCAGCGTTCCGAAAAAAAACGCAAGCAGCACAACATGCCATATCTCCACAATATCACAATAGGTGAGGATGCCGAGCAGCAGCGCAGGTAATATCGAAAGGGTCTGCGTCACAATAACGATATTCCTCCTCGGATACCTGTCGGCCACAGAACCTCCTAAAAGCGCAAACATGAGTATGGGCAGTGTTGCGCATGACGCGACTATACCCAGATAGAGCGGCGACTTAGTGAGTGAATATACAAGCCAGCCCTGTGCCACGGAATGCATCCATGTGCCCGAAAGCGAGATCACCTGCCCCGTCAGAAAGAGCCTGAAATCACGGTTGTAAAGCGCGGAAAACCTTTGCGGATCTTCATTGGACATTTATTTGAGTATACCCTTGCAGATCGGCAGCGTTGATTTGCTGTAATATATATCTTCATTGAACATTTATTTGAGTATACAGCAAAATCACGGTAAAAGAGCAATCGCCCGCCTTGACAACGAAAGACGCGTCGCATGCCGGATTGAGGACGCCTGCGATTGACAAAACCCTGCAAGGTATAGTTTAATAAATGCTCGTTTTCGGGCGGTTAGCTCAGCTGGGAGAGCGCAGCCCTTACAAGGCTGATGTCACAGGTTCGATCCCTGTACCGCCTACCATTTTCTCGACAACATACCGCTTTGGGGCGGTAGTTCAGCTGGTTAGAACGCCTGCCTGTCACGCAGGAGGTCGCGGGTTCGAGTCCCGTCCGCCCCGCCATTTTTCAAGCCCGATTTTATTTTTCCTGATAGGGCTTTTTATCGGTCTGAAAAATCAGAGTCCCGAACCTGATATGACTATTACAGCTGCATGATCCGGTAAAAGGCGTTAATATCGTGGATAAGTATTTGGTCACTTGTAAAGCATAAGGCTGCTGAATTCCGGCAGCGCCCTGGACGATGATTATCATTTTCGCAACAGCTTGTATTTGTCCAATACGACCCTGCAGAGTTCTTCACCAGAATCATACCCTTCCCTAGCGAGTTGTCTCGCCTTTTCAGTGTCTTTCGAGACCCCCAGGCCTGAGGCAAACATTTCCGCCAGACAGCATTTCGAGGCCGCATGTCCCTGCTTTGCGGCCAGGCTGAACCATCTGAAGGCCTCTTTTTCATTTTGAAGGGTACCGATCCCGTCCGCATATATCAGTCCCAGGGTATATTGAGCCTGCACGAATCCTTTACCGGCAGCCTTCATAAACCATCCAAACGCCTCCTTCCTGTTCTCTTTAACCCCGAGGCCTTCCGAATACACTACGGCAAGATTGTACATAGCCGGAACATGCCCCTTTTCTGCAGCTGTCATGTACCATTTGAATGCCTTATTGTCATCCTGCGCAACCCCGAGTCCGTCTGCATACATACCCGCAATATTGAACATCGCAGGCGCGTATCCCCGGTCGGCAGCCATCCCATACCATTTTGCCGCAGCCGCATAATCGCGCGGAGCTCCGTCTCCGCTGTAATACATATAACCAAGCTTATACTGAGCGCGGGGATTACCGGCCTGCGCCTCTTTAAGGAACAGTTCGGTTGCAGTTTTCCGGTCCCCGCGGAGATAGGCTTCGACTCCGTCTTCATAATCGTCGGCAGATGAAAACGCAATAAATGTGGTCAGGCCCGTCAAAAGGACCAAAAAGAAACAGATCGTCTTATTCATAATAATCCCGGGCTAAGAGCCGCTTCAGGCAGCAGGACGGGCCGTACCCCTATGACTTCCTGCTTGTCATGGCTACAAAGCCGGTTATCTTCCTCCTCACATTGTCGCTTCCGCACTGGGGACATACTATTTTAGGCAGTGAATCAAACTCCTGAAGCGTCAGGAAAACGCTGAAATCATGCCCGCAGTCAAGACATCCGTAATCATAAAATGGCATAATTACCCCCCCCTTTTGTTCTGTCCTGCAGATTTCAAATGAAGGCCGAAAACAAAGTCAGTGAGGCGGTCATTTGAATATCAGTTCCGGTTTCTTGGTGAAAACCTTTGTGTCCGGGGGCACCGAGGTCGTAACCCAGACACTTCCTCCTATGACAGAGCGCGCCCCGATTACGGTATCGCCGCCGAGTATGGTCGCTCCGGAATAAACTATGACATCGTCTTCAAGGGTAGGATGGCGTTTCAGCGTCCTGAGCTTTTCCACCTCATCCTTGGATAAAGACAGCGCCCCGAGTGTGACTCCCTGGTATATACGCACGCGTTTTCCTATTACTGTAGTCTCTCCGATGACCACACCCGTGCCGTGGTCAATAAAAAAACTCTCGCCTATGGTGGCCCCGGGATGAATATCTATGCCTGTAGCTCCATGCGCGTATTCCGACATCATGCGCGGAATAAGCGGCGCGCCCTGGGCGAAAAGCTTGCTGGCAATACGATGTACTGCAATGGCGAAAAGTCCGGGATAGCTGAATATTATCTCATCGCAACTCCTTGCGGCAGGATCTCCTTCATGGGCTGCCCGCACATCCAATGCGAGAATTTCCCTGAGCTTGGGGAGTTCCTTCAGCAGATTGACGGCGATCTCCTTGCCCTGTTCTTCGCAGGTAACGCAGTACATGTTGCGACGCCGGCATTCATGGCGTATGGCAAACGTAATCTGGTCCGAAAGGGCCTCAAAAAAGGTCGTCAGGGACTGACCGAAATAGTATCCCAGATTGACCTTGTCAATTCTCGTGCGTGAATAAAACCCGGGGAAAAGAAGGCTGCATGCCATTTTTGTTATCTCTGTTACCGCTTCCTTGGACGGAAGAGGCTCCAGCCCGACATGATCAAAGGTCTCAGGCATATCGCACGACTTCACAAGAGCGTCGACAATAGCCGGTATCTCGTCCCTGTAAGCCTTCGTCTTCTTTATATTGCTATCGCACTGTTCAGTCTTTGGATCATCCATGGATGCGCCCACCTCTCCGGATTATTTTGATGCCGGATTGCCGGTCTCATAAACATATCCGACGGGTTTATTTTATATGCATATGATCATCCCGCACAAGCCCAAACCGGATTAACACCGACTGAAGCCTCTCCACATAACCGCTAATACATAAAACCGATGCAGTCCCTGCAAGTCTGTTACGCTATTTTCTTTTCTTGCCGCCTATCGGTGTTATGGTGAAATTACCGACCGAAATCCCGAGATCAATCCCCTTGCCGGTGCCTGACAGCGCAAGAGATATATCCCCCTTGGTAACCACCTGCCCGGTCGCTGATCCGACCATCCCGGCATGCGCGCCGCCCCTGGCATAGGCCCCATATAATTCTCTTATGTTATTGACCTCGGAAAACACTCCTTTGCCGCGCACCCTGCTGACCCCGGCAGTCAAACCGCCGCCCTTTACAGAAAGCTTGACAGTTGAGGACTGGCCGTTGCTGCAGGTTATTGTGCCCGTTCCCGACATGGTTTCATAAATGGCAGACCACCCCTTGAGATTGAACTTCATAGAGCATTTTGCAGGACTGGCGTCTGCGCTGCTCGCTCCGATAACGAATGTCAGGACCATTGCCAGAGACAAAGCCCCCGACAGAAAAATTGATTTCATCATGTTTCCACCGCCTTATTTTTTTTGCGAGGGTATTGTTATACCATTGCATGTTTAAAGGATACCCTGCCGGAGACATATTTACAAGCATACCCCTGCGCAGCATGAAATTGAGTTACCGCTGATTGATGGGTGGTCACGCTTCTTTCCATCTCTCGGGCAGACTAATCCTGAAGGTCGCTCCTTTGCCATCCTCACTTTCTACTGTTATCTTTCCCATATGCTCAGAAACTACCTGCTTGACCAGCGGCAGCCCCATGCCGAAACTTTTCCCTTTTGTCGTAAAAAACGGGTCGAATATCCTGTCGATAATATCCGGGGGGATGCCCGGGCCGGTGTCTGATATGATAATCTCCACCCTGTCGCCTTCCGGAAGTGTAGAGACAGAAACCACTCCCCCTTCCGGTGTCGCCTCAATAGCATTTTTTATCAGATGGAATATCGCTATTCTGAGCAGGCTGAGTTGTATATTGACCATCATCCTTTGGGGCGCAAGATTTACCACAAAACGAATGCCTTTTTCGTCCGCGTGTCCGGCCAGCGCTGAAAATACCTTTTTTACAGCTTCGTTAATATCCTCATAGGAAAATTTGGATTGCCTGCTCTTCAGCAGAGACTGAAAATCATTCACAATTTTCTCTATATTCTTCGCGCTTTCAGCAATAACCGCAAAATTTTCCATTAACGCTTCAGACATATCACCCTTTGCCGACAGCCTTGCAGTAATTCCGCCTATCAGGGCGGCTGGATTTTTTATCTTGTCGGCAACCGTAAGAGCCATCAGACTCATCGTCCTTTCAGCAAGCAGTGTCTCAATTTCCCGGTTGAATTCTCCGATTTCACCCAAAAGCCTTTCGACCTCTTCCTTCCTCGACTCTATCTCGGCCTGACGCCTGTCCAGATCAGCCACCATCCGGTTGAAGGCGCCTGCGAGCTTTCCGATCTCATCCTCGGATAAAACACGAACAATCCTCTCTTCTCCCTGTTTTTCATGCATTGCATCCACATGCTTTGTGAAAGACAGAAGCGGGCCTGTCAGGACATTCATAACATACCAGACGACAAGAGGCACAAAAAGCGCGGTTATAATCACGATGAAAAGCAGCGCGTCCCTTGCCTGATACAAATGCAGATAGGCCTCTTTCACGGGATAGTTGGCGGCTACAAGCCAGTTCTTAACCTTGAGGCTTTTAAACGAGGTTATGGAGCGCAGGCCTTTTGAGGTCACTGTCTCACCTGTGCCTTCAAAACCTTCGATGGCCTTTTCGAGAAGCGAGTTTGAGCCGGCCGGGACATCCTGCTGAAGTATCCGGCTGCGGTCCGGGTGGAGCAGAATCCTGCGGTCGCGTGTGATCACATAAAAATATCCTGTCTTCCCGGCCGGGGCGCGGATAAGTCTGCTTATAACGTCGGCCTTTAACAGATCTATACTGCCTCCCAGCAATCCGAGGACCCTGCCGTCGGCGCCTGTGACCGGTATCGTGAACATGATCGACGGATGGGAATCCGGCACAGCGCTGAAATACGGCTCGCTGATATAGGGTTTCCGGGTCGACAATGTAGCCGTCATATATTCCCGGAAGGCAAAGCTCCTGCCCACCCTGGTTGTAGTCAGCGGAGCTTCCGCAATCATAATGCCGTCATGATTGAACAGAAACAGGCCGCCATCGAATAGCTTTTGCAGCTCCGCGTGCTGGTCAAGAAACATCCGGGCCCGGGCGCGATTCCGGAAAATATCGGGAGACGCCTTTCCTGATAGAATAATCAGAAGGTCCTGCATGTCCCTGAGCTTGCCGTCTATCTCATCGGCGAAAAGCTCCACCCTTGCATATTGCTCTTCCGAGATGAGTTCCCTTGTGGAGACCTCGAAATGGGTCAGCGTAAAATAAGAAATGGCAAGGATGATCAAGATCACCAGGATTGAGACCACGCCGGTCAGTCTCGTCTTTATGCTGCGCTTGGCAATCATTTGGTTACAGGCCCCTGTTAAATCTTATCAAACTATGCCCTGCACTAAAACTCAGCGACAGACCTTTGCCGTATCACCCCCGATAAACCTCGCGCAGAAAAAAGAAAATGCCGAGGCAAGCAAAACAGCGGCGGGGG
>JGI20214J51650_10001726_pt1 | contig 13912 bp, 12 predicted proteins | sample WetSurMetagenome_FD_51650 | JGI IMG/M metagenome (IMG submission 51650) | reverse complement strand
TTCATCAAACCTTCGAAAAAAACAAGTCCTGATCTGATAAGTGTAGGAAAATACAGCCTTCCTTTTTTTATGGAATACAGGGAAATAATGACGAGAATTAAGGCTGTGAGAAGCGCTCCGAGTATGAGTAAGACCGTTATTTCCCCAATGAGATAAATCAGGTTATTCCAGGTAAGAAAATCCAAATCCATGGCTGTGAGTTGTTAAACGCAGATTTTATGTTGTACTCTGAAAGGATAAGATTGAGTCGATGGTAATAGGTTGATGAAGCACACCTTTTTCCGTGATAATCGCAGTGATGAGATTCATTGGAGTTGCATCAAACGCATAATTCTCCACATCGGCTGTTTCGGGAACATATACCCGCCCTTCTAAAGTTGTTATTTCATCCCTGCTTCGTTCCTCAATTATTATATCCCGTTCCCATTCCCGGGTGTCAAATGTCGAGAGTGGTGCGGCCACATAAAAGGGAATGTCGTGATGACGGGCGCAGATCGCGTGCATGTACGTGCCAATCTTGTTAAACACTGCATCACGCGTAATCCGATCCGCACCCACGATAACAGCATCTATGGTCCCTTTGCGCATCAAGTGTGCTGCAGAATCATCTGTAATAACCGTTACCTCTATTCCATCCCTGATCAGTTCCCAGGCGGTAAGGCGGGAACCCTGAAGGAGAGGGCGGGTTTCACAGGCGATAACTCTTACCTGTTTGCCATCATTGATTGCAGAACGGATTACTCCCAGTGCCGTGCCCCATGAAGAACAGGCGAGTGAGCCGGCATTACAATGCGTAAGTATTGTGCATGAATCCGGAATGAGGACAGCACCATGCCTGCCGATCGCATGGCAGCACGCAGTATCTTCCTTCGCGATTGCTTCAGCCTCAGAGAGGGCAATCCTCCGAATGGAATCAATGTCTTCCGCTTGTGAAATTTTTGAAAGTACACGGGCAATTCCCCATCCAAGGTTAATTGCAGTCGGACGGGTCGCCATAAGAATATCTGCATCGTGGCGTATATCAGCAAAAAAAGCAGGGAGATCCTTCTTTTCACATACCCGGGTTGCAAGTGCAATTCCGAAGGCACCTGCAACACCAAGTGCGGGTGCACCCCGTATTTCAAGCCGCTTGATTGCACTTTCCAGCTGTGCGATGTTACGGCATCCAGCAATCGAGTATTTCCCCGGAAGGAGTGTCTGGTCAATATAGCGGATACTTTCAGTTGTCGTATCCCACCAGAGGGTGGAAGTATCTTTCACGTAGACCGCGTCCTGATCGCATCCATGTATGCCCGCATTGCTGCTGATCCTCCTGATGCAACGCTGTCCGGAATGTCTCGTGGTGCCGTTGTGGTTCCTGCAACATAGATTCCCGGGCGCACTGTTGCAACAGTATCCATGGAATCATGCAGGGGTCTCATGAACCCGCTGTCTTCGAGAGGGATACCGAGTCGTTCTGCAATCTGCGATGTCTTTTCTGCAGGACCGATACCGACTGAAAGTACTACAAGATCCGGGTTGAGTTCCTGAACCACACCCGTTTCAGAATTTTCAATCTGCATGGTCATACCATGCCGGTCTGCAAGCACATCCGAAGGCATTCCTCGTATAAATCTAACCCCAAGTGTTTTCGCCCTCTCAAAATATTCCTCATATCCTTTTCCATAAGACCGTATATCCATATAACAGATGATCACGTCCGTTCCAGGATTCTTCTCCCTGATCAATATCGCATTTTTTATTGCCTGCATGCAGCAGACACAGGAACAGTACGAACGGTTAATAGTTATGTCCCGTGAACCGACGCACTGGATGAATACTATCATTTTCGGTATTTCACCTGTGCTCAGGCGTTTGATTTTTCCGCCGGTTGGACCCCCCGGATTCATCATACGCTCCAGTTCAAGGCTGGTGATCACGTCGGGGAGCATAAGATAGCCGAACTGTGTCTTGCCGCAGGCATCAAAAACCGTATATCCGGTGGTGATAACAATACTTGAGGCAGCGATCGTTTCAATCTGTTCAGTATCTTTTCGTTTTATAGCATCGGGACCGCATACGTCATAACAAAGACCACATTCAATACAATGTTCCGGGTCCTTGACCACAAGATCGGGAACTGCCTGGGGATGAGGCTTATAGATAGCTTTCCTCACCCCTAATCCGGCATCAAAACGGTTATAAACTTCAACCGGGCAGATAAGAACGCAGTCGCCGCACCCGGTGCAGGCAGACTCATCAATGTATCTTGGGTATTTTTTCACGGTTACATGGAAATACCCTACTTCACCTTCGATCTTTTCCACTTCGGTACAGGTATGAACCGTAATCAGCGGGTGACGTACAACGTCTACCATCTTCGGAGAAAGGATGCACATTGAGCAGTCGTTTGTAGGAAACGTTTTATCAAGTTGTGCCATATGCCCGCCGATCGTTGGTTCACGCTCAATCAGATCCACATGGATGCCGTGATCGGCTATGTCCAGAGACGCCTGGATTCCGGCAATTCCGGCCCCAACAACCACAACATTACCCATGATGGGCATACTCCTGGGCAAGCTCGACATAAGAAACTGCATTGTTGAGGATGTGCTGCTGCTGGTCATGATTTGTCTGTTTAACGATCTTGCCTGGAACGCCGATAACGACAGAATCCGGCGGGATATCTTTTCCTTCAGGTATTACGGCACCTGCCCCAATGATTGAACCATCGCCCACATTCGCACCATTGATGATGATCGCTCCCATTCCGACCAGTACCCGGTTACCGATCGTGCAGCCATGAAGGATCGCCCCATGCCCGACAGAAACGTCGTCACCAATGGATACGGGAAATCCTTTGCTTGTGTGCACTACACAATTATCCTGAATGTTCGATCTGTCACCGATCATGATCCGGTCCTTGTCGGCTCTGATGACAGCTCCAAACCAGATTCCTACCTGTTTTCCGACAGTGACATTGCCGATGACCGTTGCGTTGCCGGCAACGAAAAGTGGTGTGCCGGAGATCTGAACATCCATATGCATAATAACATAGGAAATTAAGAATCAAACAGCATGAAGGTTATGGTGGGAGGCACTTTTGATCCCCTTCATGATGGTCATAAGCGTCTCCTGGATCGCTCTTTTGAAATCGCGGGATCCGGAGGTCGGGTAGTCATCGGACTTACGAGCGATTCGTTTGTGAGTCATAAAATTCACCCAATACGTCCGTTTACTGAACGGAAAAAAGATCTTGAGCAGTACCTGTCCAATACTGTCATTTCCACCCAGTGGTCGATTGAGCCGCTGAATGATCGGTACGGCTCAGCCATTGATACTGACTTTGACGCTCTTATCGTCTCTGAAGAGACACTCAAAGTTGGTGTCGAAATAAACAAAATACGGAGGAGTAAAGGACGAAAAAAAGTAGATATCCACCAGATTAGCTGCGTTCTCGCGGAGGATGGGAAGTGGATCTCAAGTACTCGTATCTACCTCGGTGAAATCGACATTCATGGACACCTGTTGAAATAATTTTTTTAAAAAACCTAACCATTTCTTCCCTATCTTTTTTTATCATTGATGTAAAGAAGAAATTTTTTGGATTAACCTAATTCTTTAAAGTTATTTTCCTTATGGGGCGAAAACAAAATTTCGGGAAAATCCTGTTCCCGATAAGGAATTGATCGTGCAGGATTCCCAAGTATTTTAGAAAAATTTAGGATTATCTGATTTTAAAAACCAGTGGTTCCAATATTTAATTTAGGGTGATATCCGGTAGCGAATCGGAGAGATGCTGAAAATCTTTCCGGTTATAGGGAATAGTATGTTTTCTCCAACAATTCCTCTTTTACAATGAGCTGATTCATTTCTTTGTTTATACCAGAACCGCTAAAATTTAAATGTTCAGCAAGTCAGCAAAAAAGAGTGATTATTTCCGTTGGATACCTGCAATTGCAAACATCCCGATTATCGATGCAAAAACCGGAATAATTGGAGATAATGGGGCCTTTGTAGCGGTTGGAAGAACTGGCACGGCTGTCGTTACAACAGGTTGATTCTGGGTCTCTAAGGTTGTGGTCTGTTCCGGTGTGGCAGTTACTGTCAGAGGAATTGGTACGGCATTCAACCGTTGAGAGGTACTTCCCGTTTTAAAGATACTGTCCGAACCGTACTGGTTTGAAACTGTGAGCCGGACATCATAGGATCCTTCGAATGGGTACACATGCGTCGGATTTTGTTCTGAGGATCCGGTTCCATCCCCGAACTCCCAATTCCAGGTGGAGGGATTTCCGGCGCTAAGATCCCGGAAATTCACGATGAAAGGCGCTTTACCCTGCCGGTTATTAACCGTGAATTCAGCTATGGGTTTCTGGGTTACCGTAATGTAATCAGTCTTTATTTCGGTATCCTGCCCATATTCATTCAATACGGTTAAGGTTACCGTGTATTTGTTTGTTGATGAGGTATCAGACGTGGTATAAACATGGGTCGGGTTCTTTTCTTCCGACGTTTTACCATCACCGAAAACCCATTTCCATTGTGTTGGATTTCCTGTGGATATATCCGTGAACTTTACCGTAAAAGGGGTGATTCCTTTTGTTTGATCTGCCCTGAAATCAGATTGGGGTGAATTTACAACGGTGATATAGTTTTTCTTCGTATGACTGATCATGGTGTAGGAATCTGATGAAATCAGGGTGACATCATAACTACCCGGCTCGCGATAAGTATGGTCTGGGTTTTGCCCGGTACCTGCTGTCCCGTCACCGAAATCCCATTTCCAGTCCGAAGGGGAGTTCGTTGACAGATCCGTGAAGTGAATATACTGNNCCACACTCACCTGTGTTTTGTCAGCTATGAAATCAACACGTGGACCTTCTTTGACCGTGATACTGTTACTCATCACTTTTGTATTCTGACCAAAGATGTTTTTCACCGTTAAGGATACCGTGTATGAACCGTCTGCAGAATAACGATGCAGCGGGGGATATTGTTCGTTTGAATTCTGCCCGTCACCAAAATCCCAGAACCAGGAAGTGGGATTGCCCACTGATGTATCAATGAACCGGACATACTGTCCCCTCATCCCCTGCTGGTATAACGGAATTTCCGTTACAAAATCTGCTACCGGAACGACACCAATCGTTATGTAATTCACTTTTCTTTCGGTATCTACCCCGTTATTATTTGTCGCTGTCAGGATGACCGTGTATATCCCTTTCGCCAGATAAACATGGGTAGGATTCTGATCGGATGCAGTGACTCCATCCCCGAAATCCCATGACCATGAAGTTGGCGAATTAACTGTTTTATCAGTAAAATGAACCGGAGTACTGACACTTCCAGTTGTGGTGTCCGCAGCGAAATCGGTAAAAGGCACCCCACCAGCGATGATGGTTTGAGGTGTACTATCACTATTATACCCGCGGATCACGGTAAGATTGACCTGATATGCACCGGGTGAAGAATAGGAGTGGACAGGATTTGGCTGCGTCGAAGTACTGCCGTCGCCGAATTCCCAGATCCATGATTCAGGATTTCCCGTAGATATGTCAGTAAATTTTACGACAAGCGGGGCTTTTCCTTCCTTTGGATCCGCGATGAACCCGGATTTCAGAGCTGGGATTGCATGAATGAAGTATGTTTTTGATGTATCTGATGTGCCAAATTCATTCGCCGAAGTCAAGGTCACTGTGTACTCCCCGCTCGACCAGTAAATGTGAACCGGATTCTGGTCAGATGATCCCTTACCGTCTCCGAAGTTCCAGCTCCATGAAGTCGGGTATCCGGTTGACCGATCAGTGAATTCTACCGCAAGTGGCGTATTTCCTACTGTGGGCTGACCGGTAAAATCAGCCCTCGGAGCGATTCCGATTGCAATATAATTCTCTTTTGTTTCACTGCTGGATCCGTAAGCATTCGTTACGGTTAGTTTGACTGAGTACAACCCCTTGCGGATATATACGTGCGAGGGATTTTGTTCAACTGACGTCATACCATCACCAAATTGCCAAAGATAACCCAATGGTGTGCTGCCAGTTGAATGATCGCGGAATGAGACCGTTGCCGGCACCGTATTATATGCGTATAACGCATCAAAATCAGCGCCAGGTGCCAGTCCAACAGTGATATAGCCAGATTCTGTGCTGCTTATGGCACCCGCTAAAGGCATCAGTAATGATACGAGCAATACGGTAATTATATAGGATTCGTATTTTTTTCGTTGTATGATCATTATAAATCAGACATATTTACAACTCATTCTAATTAAAGTTTCATTTAATTCAATTCTCCTGAATCAGTGAATATTTGTATATCTATTTAAAAATCAACGAGTTTTTATAAAAAAAATGGTTTGCATCCATCATCTGAAATAGATGAAAAAGCAGTAAAAATCAGATTATATAACTTGTCAGATCTTTTGAGATAACCCAGTCACAATAGTAACAATGGAGACCTTTCGGAAAAACATTAAATTTACTCTGAATCGGTTCATTTGTGTTAGAGATACATCCAGGATTGGGGCACTTCACAATACCTTCAATAATTGTAGGAATCTCGACCCCTTTTTTTTCACACACCTTAAAATTCCTTATAATATTGATTGTTGCCCGTGGTGAAATGAGTGCGATCCGATCAACTTCTTCTTTCGAAAGTTCCCGGTTGGTGAGCTTTACGATATCCTTACACCCCATATTCCTGCTCGGAACATTGGTTGCGATGGAAAGGGCTTCCTGAGTCGTACCGGTGATACCGAGGATCTTTACGACGTTCAGAGCTTCGCCACCATCAATATGGTCGATCACGGTACCGTTCTTGATTCGCCGGACCAGGAGCCCTTCATTTTCGGCTGTTTCAGTTTTCTTCATTGCAACACCTGCATGAGCATCGCCATCCTGACAGGAACACCGTTCCGCGATTGTTCGAAGTAACGGGCGTACGGTAAAACATCAACACGCGGGTCTATCTCATCTACCCGGGGGAGTGGATGAAGAATAATAAGATGGTCTCGTGCTCCGCAAAGAAGTTCCGGAGTGATTCGGTAACTCGATGACACATTAAAATACGATGAGGAGTCAGGGAACCGCTCCCGCTGTATACGGGTAACATAAAGGACATCCACTTCCCTGATTACTTCAGAGAGAGCATCGTGTTCAATAATCTCCATTCCCTTATCAGAAAGCTCAGCCTCAAGTGTGGCAGGAAGTTCAAGCCCTTTTGGGGAGATAGTATGCAATCTGGCATTGTAAAGCGAGAGGGCGGATGCCAGCGAATGTGCGGTACGGCCATATCTGAGGTCCCCGATAAGTGCTATATCAATTTTATCGATAGGCATTGACTGGCGGATCGTGTACAGGTCAAGAAATGTCTGCGATGGGTGTTGACCAGCACCGTCACCTGCGTTGATTACCGGGACAGTGGAAAATTCAGCAGCAAGTCTCGCTGCTCCCTCTTTCGGGTGCCGGATCACAATTGCATCCGCATATCCGCTTACTACACGTATTGTATCCGCAAGGGTCTCCCCTTTGGCTATCGAACATGCTTCAACACTTCCGACAGAAAGAGAGGTGCCTCCCAACCGCGCCATTGCTGATTCAAAAGACATTCGTGTCCTTGTACTTGGCTCAAAGAAAAGGGTGGCAAGGATTTTACCATACAGAAAATTCTTATTATAATTTCCCTGATCTAATTGCCGCGCGTAGTCAAGTAAATTGTCAATTTCAGCTCTGTCAAAATCCCCAATGGATATGAGATGTCTCGTTTCCACCCCTCCCTTGTGGTTCGTACGTTTATAGGATGTTCCTGTTCTAATTACCTATCTTTTGGATGAAGTGCCTCAGGTTTTAATGAAATTTAATTAAAATAACGTATCTGTTTCTCCTGCGGGAATGGTTTTTATCCGATCATTACGCATTTTAATAAAGTAATAAAATTATTGGAAAGATAGTAGTGCAGATACCTGTTGCCCGGCCGGCCATTGGTCAGGATGAGATCTCTGCGGTTACCGCTGTGCTGGAATCCGGCATGCTTGCTGCTGGAGTGCGTGTAGAGGAGTTCGAGAAAAAATTTGCGGACTATTGCAGCACAACGCATGCCGTTGCAATAAATAACGGGACCGCCGCACTTCATGCGGCTCTGCTGGCAGCGGATATCGGAGCAGGCGACGAAGTTATCGTACCTTCATTTTCATTTATCGCTACAGCCTCAGCTGTTTCAATGACAGGAGCAAAACCGATCTTTGTTGATGTGAATGAACAGACATTCGGGATCGACCCGGTACAGGCTGAGGCTGGCGTAACCCCAAAGACCAAGGCGATCATAGGAGTTCATCTCTTCGGCCACCCTTTCGATGTACCTGGTATCATGCAGGTCTGTGAATCGCATAACCTGACACTCGTAGAAGATGCTGCGCAGGCTCAGGGTGCCATGTATAGAGGCACAAAGACCGGGGGATTCGGGAAATTCGGTTGTTTTTCATTCTATGCGACCAAGAATATGACTACTGGTGAGGGAGGTATGGTCACAACCAGCGATAAGATAAGTAACGAACGCCTGCGGTTGCTCATCAACCATGGGCAGAGCGAAAAATACCTTCACACCCGGCTGGGGTATAATTACCGCATGACTGATATGGCTGCTGCGATCGGTATTGTTCAGCTCAAGAAACTAGACAAATTCAATATACGACGCCGGAAAAATGCAGAGTTTTATGACAACCACATATCAGTCAAAGGGCTTATAACTCCAAGCGCAGCACCGGATGTGCATCATGTATATCACCAGTATGTGATACGACTTACCGATGAATTTCCCATGAAACGTGCAGATTTTATTGAATACTTAAAATTAAAAGGGATTGGAACGGCAGTGCACTACCCTATTCCTATCCATCATCAGCCGGTCTATGCTCGTACTGAAGAACCTGATTCATGTCCGGTAGCGACCAGACTCGCTTCTTCAGTTCTCAGCATACCTGTTCACCCGCTTCTTGACCAGAAGGAGCTTGCTTTTATTTGTGATTCCATCAACCAGGTGAGATGAATGGATATCGGGGTTATTGGAGTCGGAGCCATGGGAAAGAACCATGTCCGCGTTTATTCAGAACTAAAAAAGGTAAATTCACTGGGTATTTACGACGTGAATTCCGCGGCTGCAACAGCACTTGGTGAAAGACATGGCGCAACAGTGTATGGATCAATCAATGACCTTCTCGATAATTCTGACGCAGTCAGTGTTGTTGTACCTACACAGTTCCATTCCGGAATAGTGGGACAGGTTTTTGCGAAGAAAAAATCTGTGCTCATTGAAAAACCTATATGTGCAACAGCAGAGGAAGCCAGACAACTGATGAAAAGAGCACCAGAGGGTATCACTATCGGAGTCGGTCATATCGAACGATTCAACCCGATCGTTTCCGAGATCAAAAAGATCGTGAAAAACCCTCTGTACATGGAATTTAAACGTCATAATCCTTCATCGGCGCGGATAACCGGAAGTTCCGTTGTTGAAGACCTGATGATCCATGATATCGATATTCTTCTGAACGTATTCTTTCCGGAACCCTGCAATATTCACAGCGTCGGTAATGCAGATGTAATGAGCGTGCTGATGAGCTGTAATGGCATTCCGGTCTCAATGTCAGCAAGCCGGAGGGCATCAAAAAAGATCCGGCTATTTTATGTCGAGGATGAAGAGTTCACCATTGAAGGCAATTTCATGACACAGGAAGTTACCATTCACCGCAAACCTGGACAGTACCACGTTGAAGCAGAACGATACGTTCAGGAAAATATTATCGAAAAAGTGATGGTCAATAAGGTCGAACCGCTGAAACGCGAACTGGAAGCATTTATTGATTGTGTGGACAGGAGCCAATCGTTCCTGATCCCTCCGGAACAGGCAATACTCAACCTTGAGTTCTGCGAAAAAATCAGTATGGCACAATAAATCCGAAATTGTTCGATCATGACACTTGCTGAATTGATACGGAACCGGGGCCCTATCAAAAAGATTGGTGTTCTTGGTATGGGGTATGTGGGAATTCCCGCAGCAGTTCTCTTTGCAGATTCCTCCGCATTTGATTTTGTGTATGGATTCCAGCGGGACTCATCATCGTCGGGTTATAAAATTGCAATGCTGAACCGGGGGGAAAGCCCCCTTAAAGGAGAGGAGCCCGGGCTCGAAGACCTCTTAAAAAAAGTTGTTGCTGCAAAAAAATTTGCCTGTACATCCGATTTCACAAAAATTACTGAAATGGATGCAGTAACTCTTTCAATCCAGACACCTTTTTTAAACAAAGAAGATCTCCTTCCTGATTTTTCTGCACTGCTGGAGGGAATCACGCAGGTCGGCCGATACCTTTCTTCAGGAATGCTGGTTGTTCTGGAATCTACAATAACCCCAGGTACTACAAATACAGTTGCAAAGGAACTTCTTGAAAAGGAATCAGGACTTACAGCTGGCGTCGATTTTGCACTTGCCCATGCACCCGAGAGGGTCATGACAGGCAGACTGCTGCGCAATATTCGGGAACATGACAGGATTGTTGGAGGGATTGATCCTGTGAGTACAATAAGGGCAGCAGAACTCTATTCTCCAGTACTGACTCTCGGAAAAGTCATCCCCATGTCATCGACAGCTGCTGAGGTGACAAAGACCACAGAAAATACGTTTCGCGATCTTCAGATCGCTGCAATAAATGAACTTGCACTTTACTGCGAAGCGATGGGTATTAATGTCTATGATGTTCGGAACGGTATAGACAGTCTTAAGGGTGAAGGTATCACTCGGGCATTGCTTTGGCCGGGAGCCGGAGTCGGAGGGCACTGCCTGACAAAGGATACCTATCATCTTGAACGTGGTGTCCAGATACTTGGAAAAAATCTCCTCGACTACCCTGTAAATGAACCATCGCTCTACGTTCTTGCCCGCAGGATCAACGATTTTATGCCCACCCATATGTTCCATCTCACCCTGGATGCCTTGAACCGTGCCGGTCGATCCCCTCGGGGTGCAAAGGTAGCAATCCTCGGATGGGCGTTTCTTGCTAATTCTGATGATACCCGTAACACTCCTGCCGAGCCTTACCGTGATGACCTGATCCAGGCAGGTGCAACGGTAAATGTTCATGATCCCTATGTAAACGAGTATTCCGGTATCCCCATCATGCAGAACCTTGAAGTTGCAGTGAAAGGTGTGGATGCGATTGTTATTTTTACCGGACACCATCAGTACAAAAATCTGGACCCGGAACATATCCGGATTTTATCCGGAAAAACACACCCGGTTATTATCGATGGCCGTAATATAATTGACCCTGACCTGTTTATCCGTCATGGGTTCGTGTACAAAGGAATTGGGCGGGGCGATAAGAATTCGCATATAATTTCAAAATAACGATTACTCTAATAACCCCTTTACTTCATTAAACTCGCAAAAATATGCTTTTCTCCAATATATTTTTAGCAGTGCCATAGATTATTCGAATCTTAATTTCGGTTTCTTATTTATGTGTCATAGTATATTTTTAATTTAGGAAAGTGAAAATCGGTATTTTTTTTTTAAATTCAAGAGAGATGGTCTTGGCAAATCGATTTGCCGTTATCAGTAAATGAGTTTTGGTATCACAGTATTTACTGAATCTCAAAACGATAGTATATTAGTGGGAATTTAAAAAATGTATAACAAATGATTCTCTTTCTATCGATCCTGCTTTTCATTATCGCTCTGATTCCTTACATGATTTATTTATGGGGTATTTATTTTGGCAGAAAACCCGACGAGATCATCCCTCCCCTGAAATATCCTGCCATTAGCATAGTAATGTCAGCCTATAATGAAGAACAGGTAATCGAAAAAAGAATTGCGAATATCCAGAACTGCCATTATCCGAAAGAGAGTATGGAAATTATCTTTGTTGACGACCTATCAGGCGACAACACAAAAAATCTGGCGAAATTCTGGCTGGAACAGGTGAAAATACCCTTTCAGCTTATAGCAAATACCGAACGATTAGGCACCAACAGATCTTATAATTCTGCTATCAATAACGCAAATTATCCCATTATTGTGACCACCGATGCCGATGTTTTTTTTGACCCGGATGCACTGAATTATCTTATTGGACGTCTTTTAAGCGATGATAACATTGCCGCCGTGACTGGCGAACTCAGGCCAGTCATAAACTCCAGCAGGACGATGATGCTTGAAGGTGTGTACCGATCGTTTTATGGCCGTATGTGTGAATGGGAAAGTGCTCTTGATTCTACGTATAATTTTAACGGAGCTCTGGTGGCTTTTCGTTTGGACCGGATCAGGAGAATCAACGATAAACTCGGGGCTGATGATGCAAATACGGCATTTGAAGCGATCCGAAGAGGATATCGTGCTGTGTACGAGAAAAAAGCAATCGTTTATGAGGACATACCCCCAAGTTTTAAAATCCAGTATCGCCAGAAAACCCGGAGAGCAACGGGCCTTATTGAAGCAACCCTTTCAAATCTGGATCTTTTAGGGAAAAGTACCCCCTTTTCTCGATATTTTTATCCTATCAGGATTTTTATGTATGTCTGTTCGCCCCTTATCTTTTTCATCTCGGCAATGGTATTCTGTCTCTGGCTCTTCCTGTTGAATCCGCTTGTCCTCCTTGGATGCATAGGTCTCGTTGCAGGAATAGGGATGGCATGGAGACAAAATCTGGTTTATGCTTTTATCCTGAACCAAATTTATCTTATCGCAGGTTTGCTGAATCTCGGAAAAGATATGCGGGTCTGGGACAGCACATCAAATAAAAAGAAGGTATAATCCGAAAATAAATTGAGATTTTTTTAAAAATACAACATTATTTTCTTGCGATTGTTATGTAACCCGAATGGCAGATACTTGTAGAAGGACGTGTACCCCGCTTTGACCGTGTCATCTCCCGTTCAATCAGCTCGTGAGTATGTACCTCGGAAAACTGACCGTACGAGGCATCAACTACTATTGCCATCTGTTCCAGAAACGGAGTATAGCATGCGAGATACCCGCCTGATTTAAGATGGTTGAATGCGTGGTCTACATGCTCCTGCTGGATTTGCATATCAAGATGTACCACATCAAACAGTCCATCGGCAGCAAGGAAATCTGCTGCAACCGCTTCAACATTTTTGAGCTTTGCTTCGGCGATATTTTTCTGCGCAAGAGCAGAGAACTCCGGCCGGACCTCATAGGTTCTTACTGATTTTGCCACCCCTCCGAAATAGATCGCCGCAATCCCGCTGCCGGTCCCTGCATCGAGCACATGGTCATTGTGGTTCATGCCGGTATAGGCGATCACCAGCCCGATATCCTTGGGCAGCATCGGTGCCCCGGATCGTTTGCCATACGTGAAAAAGTCGGTAGGACGGGGTACGCGGATGGTGAACTTTGATCCGTTATGGGTTGTCAGGATATCCCCGGCTGCAGCCCCTACCAGCGATGCCAGATCGAGTTGTCCTTTATCGGTCGAGAGGGTGTTCTGCCCGGCTTTGACAAAAAATTCCCTGCCTTCGCCAACGAGAAGAATACGATCCCCGGGTTCGATCATGAGCTGGAGAGGCGCATGATCGCCTCTGCGATATCGCCTTTAGTCGCGACCAGAGTCTCCTTAGCCTTCTCCTCAGAGACATGTGCCTGCGATGACACCATGATAATATCCTCTTTGAGTATATCCGGTGCAGCGGGTTCGAACCGTATATCGCCGACGATCTGGTAGGTTGTGGTCCCCTGCATGGTCATTGCTGAAACCTCGGCAGAATCAAAGATATAATTGCCCTTTGCGGTCTTGATAACAATACTCTGCACACCTTCAATCTGCTCGACCTGCATGCCGAGCTTCTTCATCATCGCCTTCATCTGGCGTGGATTGATATTTCCCGGAAGCATCTTTCTCACTACCCTGCCGTAC
>JGI20214J51650_10001724_pt1 | contig 13920 bp, 9 predicted proteins | sample WetSurMetagenome_FD_51650 | JGI IMG/M metagenome (IMG submission 51650) | reverse complement strand
TCTATATCATTATGGGGTATTAATCCGAATTTCTCCGGGCTATCCCCCTGTACAAGGTAGGTTACATACGCGTTACTCACCCGTGCGCCGGTCGCCACCAACGTATTGCTACATCGTGCTGCCCCTCGACTTGCATGTGTTAAGCCTCCCGCTAGCGTTCATCCTGAGCCAGGATCAAACTCTTCATTGTAAAAATTTATTCTTAAATCTCTTTACAAAAACCAATCCTGTGAACTCAATTCAAAAATACTAACGAATTATTATTTTGACGAGATTTCCATATCTCGCCTGGTTGTTTACTTCATAATTTCAAAGAACATCCGCCCTCCTTAGCCTTGGCGCACGAGGGTCTTTCTTTTTATTCTTTCAATTCTTTCCAAGAACTTATTTTGCTTTTGGGACGACAAAGTTAAGATTTTTATCTTCTCCTCCAAACAAAAAATGAGATGTTTTTTCCGGTTTCTCCCTTTCACTGCTTCCCTCTCTTTTTAAAGCCGAAATACCATCCCTCAAAAAACTTCAATCAACTCTTTGTCTTAAAGCGGGTGCAAAGATATAAATTGATTTTTTTCATACAAGAAAAGTATCAAATAAAACTGAAGAAAATTTTAAATTAATAATCAACGACAACTCTTAAATCAGGTTGTTAATCATATTACACATTGTAAATGAGGCACTCAAACATTTAGATTACAGTTAATCCAACTACTTTAACTGTGCTCCATATTCCCAGTTCCGATGTTTTGAGCGCAACTGAAATTTTATATGAACCTTTCACATCTGGTGAAACAAACCTGAAAGTGTACATACCTTTATATGTATTAAGAAGAATATCCACAGGAAAGGAACAAACCTGTTCGGTTAACATACTGTTCCCCGACCATAACTCAGCATAAAGCCTGGTAATAAAGCTACCCGCATCCTTATAATTGTCAGACGACAGCGGGGTGCTTAGTAAAACCTTTATCTCAAACTCATTATTAGCAGGGACTTTATTTTTTAAGGGGTTCACTGTTATAACAATATCATTCATTACGGGTAGCGAGTCAATGATATTAACCCTAAAGTCCTGATAAGATGGATTCTGAATATTGACACCTCCATTTAAATAATTATTAATATATGCCACTTTCCTGAAACGAAGTGAGTCGTCAAAATGCCACAGGTTAAACTGATTGCTCCGACCATTAAGATTTATACTGGGAACAAATTTGCCTGAATAAAATGATATCATGCCCGCTTTTTGATAGGTATTGGTTACTAAAGGCAATCCATGTGAATCAGAAACTACTTCCTTAACAAAAGCTTTCTGATTCCTCAGATCATCTATTCTTGAAATCTTTATATCAAATAAAGGGTAAATCATTTGAATTCTTAACAACAACAATACTACGATCACGGGTAAAGCACAATAATAAAAGCTTCTCCTGAAGACCGGTAGGATATCACCGTATTTCATAAAAATTATAAGCATCGGAACAATTACAGGCAAAGTCCAGTTTGCCTCCACTCTTCCTTTTAATGTACAAACAAGGAAAAAAATCAGGATACCCAGTGCGTTCCAGATCAAAGCTCTTTCGAACCTTCCATATTCATCTTTCTTTATAAGGGCCGCATACATGAACACAGCCCCGACAGGCCCATANTAAAGTACTTGTCCAAAGATATATTCAAGAGTGAAAGAAGCTTTGTATTGAGAAGCTGATCTTTCAAAAAGATGGTATGAAAAAGAAATAAAGTTATTATTAACCTGCCATAAAAGGTGTGGCAAAAAAAGGATAACTCCCACAAATGCTGAAAGCCAGAATTTGGGTGATTTTAATAATTTGAGATTTGAAGCAATNGTAAAGATAATAACAAGGATACCATGATACTTGCTATACAGAAGGGCAGCCATAACAACAGCCAGATAAATAACGTTTTTTGCATTTTCAATATTTAGGAATCTCCGGTACGCAACGAAAAACAAAACTGTAAAAAATAATAATGGAGCATCTGGCAGTGCCATATAGCCCAATAAATTAAGCGCAAATACCGACAATATTGCTGCCATGAACAAAACAGGTCTTTGAACACCCGAAAGTCTGTAGGTTAACAATAACGCTGCAGTTACTGATATTACCGACAGCAACCTTACTCCTGTTTCATCATTAAAGATAATTGACCCCAATCTGATAAAAACTGCTATCATTGGCGGATGGTCGAAGTATCCTAATGAAAGTTGCTGAGAAAAAAGCTTATAGTATGCTTCATCTGTATATAGCAGTGTTAACGATGCTGAAATAAGATTCAATATAAGCCAGACCAAAGTAACATGACCTATTTTAACCCCCTCTGATACTGATTTCAACTTGCTAACCACCTTAATATTTTATCGGATTGCTGCTTTCCAGTGAATAAACAAACCTCTCTCACCCANGGCATTGAAGGAATAATCGAACCTCAGAACCTTATCATAATATGTTATGAAGTCAATGCCTGCACCTGTACTGTACATCATTTTGTTAACCAGTGTATTGTAATATGTTCTGCTGATTTCAAAATTATCGGAGACATATCCTGAATCAAAAAACAAATTGACATATATTTCTATAGGAATCCTGTTAAACTGATGAAGCTTGCGTATAGGCCAGACATTAAGATTAATGATTTTCATCGGCAATAACTCATATTTTGCCAGGCATTTGAATAATATGGCATTATTGCCATTTACAGCGTAGTATTCATAACCCCTGACAAACTGGAGGTATCCCAGTCCGGTCTGTGAATAGAAAGCGTAACTATCTGTCAGATTGGAAGTATACCAGATACCAGATGCCAGAAAAAACCTTTTCTGCAACTTCCAGTACTTATAAAACTGAAAGCTAAAGTCAACAGCATTATATTCATCATGCAAAATACCGAGGCCACGTTTATTAACGGATGCAGAAACAAGATAACCTGTTTTAGGATAGATCTTCGAATCTCTCGTATCTCTCAGAAATTCGTACTTCAGATTAAAATAACGTTGCGAATGATTATTAAGACCGAAGTAATATGGATTAAGAGCAAAGATTGTATCAGCAATTTTATAATCAGAGTAACCCAATTCCACAGAGTGTGTGTTAAAGAATCCTTTGCGATACCTGTATATTATCGAAAAATCAGTACTCTTTAAAAGCTTTCGGTTTTCTTTCAATACTTTTTCTTTGTTAGATTCAATATTCCATGCCATAACACTTATTGCCGAATATGAAGTCAGAACAGATAATGAATGTTGTTTTGCTTTATCAATAAAAATACCATTGTATTCAAGTTCGTATTTAGTAAAATTTCCCATATGGTAGTTCAATATAAGTGTTTCACCCATTCCTCTGAAATTATTGATTTTAAGTCCAACGCCATATTCAAGTTTAGCCAGATCTTTTGTCCTCCACCACTCACTGAAATTCCTGTCGGTCTGATTCAGATATAAATTGGGCCAGATAAACCAGCGTTCAGTAAGATTTACAATTATGCGAAGGCTGTTTTCCTGAATTTCTTCTGTCTCAATTTCAACGAAATTAAAAAGTGAAGTCTTGGTAAGATTATTTATACTGGTCTGTTTTCTGGCTTCAACTTCATTGCGCTTTAAAACTTCATGTAAAGTGAAATCCAGCTCTCTGAAAACTATTTTCTTGCTTGTAATGTAGTTTCCATTTATCAGGATTTCGCTTATGGTAAGATTATCGGCCTGAAAAGTATCCCGACCTTTAATTGAAATGGTCAGACAAAGAAAGATCGTTATGCTGTAAATCCTTAAGTACATCTGACTGGCTGGAGGGAAATTAATTAGTGTACCAAATAATAATTCTCTGTAGTGCCATATAATTCATCTGAATGTTATCATATAATTCATGAAGAAATTCCAGATAGTAACAACACCTATAGCGAACAGTTTTGACAAATAGAAATTCAGCTTCATTTTTTCGTTAAGCAGGAATATTATGAGATTGTTAATTGCCAATCCAACACCAGAGATTAATATGAAAGACATATATTCAGTACCTATACGTGGATTTTCACTGTGAAATGTCCAGAAACGGTTGAATAAATAATTAGAACTTGCGGCGAGAATAAATCCTGTAGAATTTGCTATATACTTGTTAACTTTTATCTTTTCCTTTAACAGCCACGTAGTGCCAAAATCGATAACCATTCCGGAAAAACCGACAACACAAAACTTAACAAACTTCCAGATGAACACATTATCAAACACAAGTCCAAATTTTAATTAAACAATTTGTTTTTAACTTAAGTATGTTGATTATTAACTCAACACATAAAAATCAGCTAGAAAAATCTCTTTTTCAAAATTTCAGACTGTTAAGATTGACAAACACCTTAAGCATCTGCTCATTGTAAATATGATTTTCGAGAAAATGGAGGGAATAGGTCAATTCAACATTAACAGCACGGTGTTGCAAAAAGATAATGTAGAAATCAGAACGGTTGTACGATTTTGCCCTGTAGACCGGATCGCCCCAGTAAAGATCATTTCCCCGTTGAGAATAAAAGTACATCATTCCGTCACCTTTATAAAATGTATTGAAAAAACCGAGCCATTTATACTCCACCCTGGCTTCCGCGAGAAATCCATTCAATTTAATCCATCCGGTATTATCAGCCCTTGACCTTTCGAATCGTGCCACCCATCCTGCATTTGCTTCAAGTGTGCTGAATATTGATTTTCCTTTCAGGTCAATTCCCAATGATGGATTGAAAAGAAGATTGTCATGCAGTGCTTCGTTCACTATGGGGTCCATTTTGCCGGCCAGATGAAACATATACCAGAATTCCTGGATAAAGAACACCCCTGAATAAAATCGTCCACTGCTGCCGATAAAAAATGCTTCGTTCAATGTTTTTGACTGTCTTCCTGTCCAGTCGAGCCAAACATTCATATAATTATTCTTCTTTCTGAATTCCCAGAATAAGCCGTTTATATTTGGCCGGTAATATGTTATTGAATCGCGGAAAAATAATCGCGGATAATTTCCTATTACTCGTAAACGGGGAAAAGCTCCNATGATAAACTTTTGAGATCCTCTGTTAAATTCATAATATGCAGTAGGATAAAATTTGTCGATCGCATTCGGACTTCCATATTCATGCATAAGATTTACCCCAACATTAACTTTATGAATTGAATCCCATAAAAGTCCCACTTCCGGAGCCACCATTACANCAGCNATTGTCTGTGGAATAGTTACTTTTGAGTTTCCAAATTCAGTATTATCAAAAAAACTGAAGAGATCGAGTCTCCAGTTTATTTCCTGGGAATAAGCTGAAGCACAGATAAACAGGAATNAGATAAAAAAACAAAATGATCTTTTCATAAAATAATTTTACCAACTGTTCTTATCATTTATTATATTAGCAATCAATATTTTTCAAAATAAACTAATTCCTTTTACTGAATTTTAGCTAATATATCAAATAATCTTTTTGATGTATTACCTATTAAATGAATTTCCTTATTTTCGCAATCAAATGGAAGAATTTTCAAATATAGTCATTATACCCACATATAAAGAGAGGGAAAACATAGAAGCGATTGTAAGAGCAATCTCTTCTCAGAGTATCCCCTTTAATATCCTGATTATTGATGATAATTCTCCTGATGGCACTGCATCGATTGTTAAGGACCTTCAGAAATCCTTTCCGAATCTGTTTCTTGTAGAGAGACCAGGCAAGCAGGGGTTAGGAACAGCATATATCGCTGGTTTTATATGGGCTCTGGAGAGAGGCTATAATTATATTTATGAAATGGATGCCGACTTTTCACATGACCCCCGCGATCTGGTAAAGCTTTACAAAGCCTGTTCAGAGGAAGGTGCTGATCTTGCCATCGGATCGAGGTATATAAGCGGAGTAAATGTTGTTAACTGGCCTTTATCGCGTGTTCTGATGTCATATATGGCTTCAATATACGTAAGAATAATAACCGGTATGAAAATTATGGATACTACTGCCGGTTTCAAGTGCTATAAGAGAAAAGTACTCGAAAATATCAGACTTGATAAGATCAAATCAATAGGTTACGGATTCCAGATTGAGATGAAGTTCAAAACCTGGAGACTTGGATATAAAATAGTTGAAGTTCCCATAATATTCACCGACAGAAAACTGGGAGCATCAAAAATGTCAGGAGGNATNTTCAANGAAGCTTTGTGGGGAGTACTCAGAATGAAACTGAGAAGCATGTTCTTTAAAGATTAAGTATACCTTTATATATAGGATAAATATTTACCTCGGATTTTTTGCCCCCCTGCCCCCCTGAAGGTGGGTAAATACAGTTGTAACTCTGGGTTTCAGGAAATAAATAATAAGTATTCCGAATTAAACCCCCTTTAGAGGGAAGGGGGCAAAGAAACAAGGGACGTAAGAATACGATCATTATGAGCAGCATCCTGATAAAAAATGCCACAATAGTAAATGAAGGGAGAACACTTCGCGGTGATCTTCTTGTCTTAAATGAAGTGATCGCAGCTATAGGATCTGTTGAGCGATCGACAATTCCTCAGGGAACAAACATTATCGATGCAACAGGTTTGCTGCTTATACCCGGGATAATAGATGATCAGGTACATTTCAGGGAACCCGGATTGACATATAAGGGTGATATATACAGTGAGTCGAAAGCTGCAGNAGCGGGCGGAGTNACTTCTTTTATGGATATGCCAAACACCAATCCTCAAACTGTTACCATCGATATTCTTAATGATAAATACCTGATTGGCTCAGAGAATTCCTTCACCAACTACTCGTTTTATTTTGGTGCGACAAATACNAATCTCGANGAGGTATTAAAGGTTGATCATTCAGCCGTTTGCGGAATAAAACTGTTTATGGGATCTTCAACCGGTAATATGCTTGTAGATAATGAAGATGCCCTGAGAGAGCTTTTTAAAAGGACACCTCTTCCGATTGCTGCCCATTGTGAAGATGAATCGATAATCAGGAAAAACAGTGAAATATATCGTAAAAAATTCGGAGACGATGTTCCGGTTAAAATGCATCCGCAGATCCGAAGCCGTGAAGCCTGTTTCCGTTCCTCTTCTCATGCCGTTAACCTTGCGAAAGAATATAATACCCGACTTCACATCCTTCATCTTTCAACTGCCGAAGAGCTTAAACTCTTCAGTAATGAACTGCCTTTAAGTCAAAAGAGAATTACCGGAGAGGTTTGTGTACATCATCTGTGGTTTGATGACACATCGTACGATAAACTCGGCACTCTGATCAAATGGAATCCGGCTATTAAAACCAGCTTCGACAGAGATGCTCTAATCAAGGGTGTTAACAATAATACCATAGATATTGTGGCTACTGATCANGCTCCCCATACTCTGGAGGAAAAAGTAAGCAGTTATTTCAAAGCTCCTTCAGGAGGTCCGCTCGTTCAACATGCTCTTGTTGCGATGCTCGAACTCTGGCATAGAAAAACTTTCAGTCTCGNAAANATTGTAGAAATGATGTGCCATAACCCGGCTATTTTGTTTAATATAAAAAAAAGAGGATTCATCAGAGAAGGGTATCAGGCAGATCTTTGCCTGATTAATCCTGGCTGCCTGTGGACTGTGTCAAAAGAGAATATCCTGTATAAGTGCGGGTGGTCTCCTTTTGAGGGTACCACATTCAGTTCGAAAGTAGTTAAAACGATTGTCAACGGAACAATTGTTTACGACAATGGAATTATCAACGAAAATTACAGGGGACAAAGGCTGATGTTTGACCGGTAGGACCCCCTCGGCCTTCGGCCACTCCCCCTTGGCAGGGGGAGAAAATTCCGCATTTTAGTGAAATTTCAATAATGAAATGAGATTCTTCGCCCCTTTAGGGGAGATGTCGCGTAGCGACAGAGGGGTCCTTCCTTACAACAAATCTTACCGTACTTCTGGTGCGTTGTTCGAGCAGTATTTCGCGACCCAAAGTTATCAGGTCGATGGCTTCTGTTGTATAATGTCTTACAGAAAGCATCTCCACATNTTCATTATAAACCGCAGCGTACTCCTCCTTAAAATCACTTATAAGAGAATCGACTTTAGNTCTNTCNTCGTCAACACANACATCTATACTTACTGCACTCGCTTCAACAAGATTAACTTTTATCCCAAGTACGATGAATGTATGGAAAATCCTGCTGAGATTATCTCCCATTACAAATGAGAAGTCTTTAGGAAGAATAGAGATAAGAATCTGATCTTCTTTTTTTATAAAAACCGGCTCCATCTTTCTTAATGTGATATCAGATTTTATAACAGTACCCTTTTCACCGGGGTCAAGAAAAGATCTGACATGAAGCGGTATGTTCTTGTTATGTAGTGGCTTAATAGTTTTAGGGTGAATAACTTTTGCTCCGGAGAAACTCATTTCAACAGCTTCCTTGTATGAGATTTCATCAAGTTTTCTGGCGTCGGAAAACCATTTTGGATCGGCATTAAGAATACCAGGAACATCTTTCCACACCACAACGTATTCAGCATCAAGAATATTTGCCAGTATTGCCGCAGAGTAATCTGATCCCTCTCTGCCAAGGGTAGTTGTATAACCAGAAAGGGTCCCTCCAATGAATCCCTGTGTTACATAAATTCTTGTTTTGCCAAAGTTGAAAAAATTCTTCACCCTGATNGTACTTTCGCTCCACAATACATTAGCATCCCGGAACCTATCATCGGTTTTGATATTTTCTCTAATGTCGCACCAATCCACTTCCTTCAGGTTCTCTTTAAGATATTCCGCAACTATTATGGTTGACCAGATTTCACCGTACGAAACGACCTGATCATAAGTAAAATCGTACTTCCCTTTTACTGAAGTCAATAAAAAATCACGAAGGAGAGCAAATGAGACATCAATCTTCGATCTGGCTTCTGACCCGGTCATCGAAAGATCGGTAATTACTGATATATGGCTCTCATATATTTCGTTAAGAAGTTCTGTATATTGTTCATCCCTGCTTAACCAGGCCTTCAAAACCGCTTCAAGAGCGTTAGTTGTTTTCCCGAATGCTGAAACAACAACAACCAGTTTTGCTGGCTCCGATGATACTATTTTAGCAAGATTTCTTATTCCTGTTGCATCCTTTACAGATGCTCCTCCGAACTTAAAGACCTTCATTTCTGTTAATTTTGTGATAAAAGTAGAATTTCCGTCTAATAATGCATTAATAAATGCCTGACTTTTTTCTTCAGCAAGATAAACCGTTTAATGTAAATTAATGTTTTTGTTTTAACCCTTTGTGTACCTTTGTGTTTAACTTTGTGACCCTTTGTGGTTAAATGAAAATCTTTTACCGCTAAGGAACACAAAGTATACACGAAGGGACACAAAGCAAAACGATGGAAAACTACAAAATTACTACCCTCAACGATTTCATTATCCAGAAGCAGAAGGATTTTCCATATGCAAAGGGAGAACTCTCTGGCTTGTTACATCATATAGGGACTGCAGCTAAAATGGTAAATAAGAAAATCAATAAAGCCGGACTGGTAGATATTATTGGCAGCACCAGAGATGTCAATGTTCATGGTGAGAATCAGCAAAAACTCGATATGTATGCCGATCAGGTTTTTATAAATGCTCTTCTGTCGAGCGGCGAATGCTGCGGAGTTGCAACTGAAGAAAATGAGAATGAGATAGTATTCTCAGACCAATTTGCCTCAAAAGGGAAATACATTATATGTATTGATCCTCTTGACGGGTCTTCCAATATTGATTACAATGTTTCGGTCGGGACAATTTTTTCGATTTACAGAAGAATAACACAACGTGGAGAAAAAGTTGGAAATGAAGACTTTCTCCAGGAAGGCTCTCAGCAGGTTGCAGCCGGATATATAGTTTATGGATCGTCTACTATGCTCGTTTATTCTACCGGATTCGGTGTTAATGGGTTCACTTTAGACCCTTCTATAGGGGAGTTCTGCCTCTCACATCCTGATATAAAGACACCTTTAAATGGAACAATCTATTCGGTTAATGAAGGTAATTACATTCATTTCCCGGAAGGAATAAAAAAATATATTAAATATTGCCAGGAAATAGATAATGAAACAATGAGACCATACACATCGAGATATATTGGTTCTCTAGTTTCTGATTTTCACAGGAATCTTCTGAAAGGAGGAGTATTTCTATATCCTGAAAATGAAAAAGCTCCGAAAGGAAAGTTACGTCTTGTATATGAATGCAATCCGATTGCATTTATTGCTATTCAGGCAGGTGGCAGANCATCAGATGGATACAGATCTATTCTGGAAATAAAACCCACTACTCTTCACCAGCGGTCTCCTTTTTATGCCGGGTCAGATAACATGGTCAAAAAGATAGAAGAGTATCTTAGCTTGTATCACTGACGATTCCCTCCTATTAATATTTGAATATCTGCCGATCATTATCTTTGCGAAACCGTTGCACATTACTAATTTCGCTGCTTTTAATATCCTGATGAAAGAGAATCAAATTTCAAGTCGCTATAATGACCACCCGTTGGTACCGCAACTGATTGAAACAATTAATGATGACAAATCAGGGCGGATCCAGATTGAAGGACTTTCAGGTTCATCCGGAGCTTTGATTCTCTCTCTTGTTTTTAATAAAATCCAGACTACTCAAGTTGTTATAATACCGGAAAAAGAGGATGCTGCATACTTTTATAACGATCTTGTCGCTTTACTGGGCGAAGAATCTGTCTTCTTTTTCCCTTCAACCTATAAAAGATCTGTACAATACGAACAGACAGAACCGGCTAATATTGTACTTCGTACTGAAGTTTTGAATCATCTGGCATCNGGAAAAAGGAAAGGGATTGTTGTAACCTATCCTGAATCNGTAATGGAAAAAGTTGTCAGCAGAAAAAACCTTAAAAAAAACACCTTTAATATAAACAAGGGGGATAAAATCTCTCTTGAGTTTCTGGAAGAAATGCTGCATGAATACAATTTCACCAGGACTGACTTTGTATATGAACCAGGACAGTATGCAATACGTGGAAGTATTGCTGATGTATTTTCTTTCTCAGCCGATCTGCCATACAGGATTGACTTTTTTGGGGAAGAGGTCGAAACAATCAGGTCTTTTAATACTGATGATCAGCTTTCCGTAAGTATTCATAAACAGATTTCAATAATACCTAACATCCAGGACATTTCAATTGAAGAAATAAATGATTCATTCACTGACTTCCTGCCCCCTTCCTCACTGATCTGGATTGAAAATCCTGAATATATCAGGGAAAAAATCAATAACATTTTCTTCCAGACCACTCAACGTGAAGAAGCGGGACAAATTGCTGACAAGAAAGAGATTGTCATGACCGGGAATTATTTCATGGATAAATGTAAAGAGTTCCGGATGATTGTATTTGGCAAATACTCTCTGGTTAAATCTGATACAAGGTTTGAATTTCATACTGAACCTCAACCTGTGTTTAATAAAAATTTTGAATTACTTACTGAAAAACTCCTGTCAAACAATACTATTGGTTATTCGACATATATTATTTCCGAAAGTGAATCACAAATAGAGAGATTACGCGACATCTTTTCTGAAATTAATCCGGAAACTCATTTTAATTCTCTGTTGCTTAATCTTCATGGCGGTTTTACAGATCACGATCTGAAGTTATCTGTTTTTACGGACCACCAGATATTCGACAGGTATCACAAATTCAGGATCAGAGGATATTTTACAAAGAAAGAAAGTATATCGGTAAAAGAGCTTACAGGCTTGAATCCAGGAGATTATGTAGTTCATATTGACCATGGTATAGGAAAATTCGGAGGTCTTGAAAAAATAGAGGTCAACGGAAAGATCCAGGAAGCGATAAAGCTGGTTTACAGGGATAATGATATACTGTATGTTGGGATTCACTCTCTGTACAGAATATCAAAATATAAAGGTAAAGATAATTCTGAGCCAAAGATTTACAAGCTGGGTTCAGGTGCATGGCAGAAACTTAAACAAACTACAAAAAGCAGGGTTAAAGATATTGCCAAAGATCTTATACTTCTGTATGCCAAGAGGATGGCCTCAGAAGGGTATTCATTTTCACCCGATTCATATTTGCAGAGAGAACTGGAAGCATCATTTATATATGAGGATACTCCCGATCAGTTAACTGCATCATTAGCTGTTAAGGCTGATATGGAAGCTCCCCATCCAATGGATCGTCTGGTGTGTGGGGATGTAGGTTTTGGTAAAACGGAAATAGCTATCAGAGCGGCCTTCAAGGCAGTTTCAGACAGCAAGCAGACAGCTGTGCTTGTACCGACTACCATTCTTGCCCTCCAGCATTACAAAACATTCACCGCGAGGCTAAAGGAATTTCCGTGCAATGTGGAATATATCAGCCGTCACAGAAAACCTGCTGATCAGAAAAAAATACTCAGCAAATTATCAGAAGGGCAGGTAGATATTATAATTGGAACGCATAAGCTTGTAGGTCACGATGTTAAATTTAAGGATCTGGGCCTTCTTGTCATTGATGAGGAGCAGAGATTCGGAGTTTCGGTAAAAGAAAAATTAAAAAAAATTAAAGCTAATGTTGACACTCTGACGCTGACTGCAACACCTATTCCGCGTACATTACAATTCTCCCTGATGGGGGCACGCGATCTTTCCATTATTAATACTCCTCCTCCAAACCGTATGCCTATTGTTACCGAGCTGCATGGTTTTAATGAAGAAATTATTAAGGAAGGAATTGAATATGAAGTATCGAGGAACGGACAGGTGTTTTTTATTCACAACAGGGTGGAAAATATCAAGCTGATACAGGCACAGATAAGCCGGATTTGTCCAAATGTAAAAACAGCAATCGTACATGGACAGATGGATGGTACCCATGTAGAAAATGTGATGTACGATTTTATTCAGGGCGATTATGATGTACTTCTTGCAACAACAATCATTGAATCGGGACTTGACATACCAAATGCCAATACTATATTCATAAACGATGCTCATCATTTTGGGCTTTCGGAACTTCATCAGCTCAGGGGAAGAGTCGGGCGTTCCAATAAAAAAGCGTTCTGTTACCTGCTTGCACCTCCGATGAGTACTCTCACCCACGAAGCAAGAAGAAGGCTTAAAGCTATAGAAGAATTTTCTGAACTTGGCAGCGGATTTAATATTGCTATGCAGGATCTTGATATCAGAGGATCGGGTAACCTTCTTGGAGGTGAACAAAGCGGTTTTATCGCCGATGTTGGCTTTGAAACTTATCAGCGTATATTAAATGAAGCCATGATCGAATTAAGAGAGACTGAATACAGTGAATCTGCCACAAGTGAGGAAAATGTTACTAAACAGATAAAGCAGGAGAAAGGAAAAAAATATATTTCCGATTTTCAAATTGATACCGATCTGGAAATTATGTTCCCCGATGAATATATTTCAAATATTTCAGAGCGGATAAGNCTGTATAAAGAGTTAAATGANATTGAGTCTGAAGAGTCGCTTTGTTCCTTTGAGAAAAAGCTCATCGACAGGTTTGGAAAGATACCACCACCTGCTCAAGCTCTTCTGGATATAGTGAGAATTAAGTGGATAGCTGTCAGAATAGGNATTGAAAAAGTATTATTAAAGAATAACCTTCTGATTGCTAATTTCATAGCTGATCCAAATTCTCAATTTTACAGGAGTTCGCTTTTTGTTTCTGTTATGAATTATGTGAACAAAAGACATATTCAAATGAACATGAAACAAAAGGCTTCAAAGCTCAGCCTCACAATAAATGATGTGAGGTCTGTACAGACTGCGATAAGAGTTTTGAGTGAGATATTGGAGGATTATAGTAGAAGTGCCTAATGTGCCTAGAGTTTGGAGTGCCTAAAGTACTTGGAATTTTTATTATTTAACTTTAGACACTCTAGGCACTTTAGGCACTTTAGGCACTTT
>JGI20214J51650_10001723_pt1 | contig 13920 bp, 10 predicted proteins | sample WetSurMetagenome_FD_51650 | JGI IMG/M metagenome (IMG submission 51650) | reverse complement strand
ATTCGGGCGTTCTCAAAATGCGCCAGGGGTTTGCCGCATGCGGAGCAGTGGAAAACCGCTTCGACGGCTTCTTCAAAAGTCACCCGTCTACATCCAGGTGTATTGCAGTAATAGAAGTCGTGGTTGGCTTCGTATTCGAGGCGAACGTTGAGTTTTTCGAGGACTCTGCGTTTCTGGCTGAGAATGAAACCTTCAAGCTGGTCGGGTTGGAGTTTCCAATGGAAAATGAACCATCCCGTTTTTGGGTCTCGGGTTCGCCTTAAACTAACCAAGGAGTGATCGTAGAGTTTGTAGAGGATTTTGCGGACGCTATTGAGGCGGATGCCGGTTTTGTTGGCTATTTCGTCATCGGTGATTTCGTCGAGGTTCTTGAGGTTCTCAATAAGTTTAACTGCCTCTTCTTCACCGAGAGAAACTGCCACCTTCATGAGAGTTGCATCGTCAATTGTTGATAACATAATCTGGTTCCTTGGACACCCAGAATATGCACTTTCCCTGCATAAAACTCTTCTTGAGACAAACCCGAAAACGAACATCTGAACGGAGTATCAGATTATCTTTTTGCCCCGTTTCTGAGGAATAATCTTCATCTTGGCGTTCCCAAACGACTCGCCAAGCACCTTGCCCTCGAAGAACCGATCCAAGAAAATAGCCAACGCAGCACATTCACTGTGCGGTTGGTTACCCACAGCCACGTTAAAATCCGAAATCCCTTCGTTATAGAATTCCCTGGGCACCTTCTGGCTCCCCACCACCACCAAAACATCCTTGCCGCAGCCGCGGATGCGCTGCATGACATCACTGGTTTGGATATTCTCTCCATAAGCGGTCAAATGAACCACCACGTTGCCCTCTCTCTTCCATTCCCGCACGGTTTTTTTCCAGGGTGTGCCCATTTCGAAGCAGAAATCGCCGCCCCAGCTCTCGTTCACTTTCGCCACGGTTTCTTGGATGCTTTTGTCTTCTGTGTCGGAAAGTATGAAGCCTGCGGCTCCGAGGGCACGGGCTGTGAGGGCTACGTGGCTGGTGAGTCGTGCGTCCCGCTGCGGTCGGTGTCCCCACCTTAAAACAACAATCTTGCAAGTTCCCATGGCTTTTCCTTCACGCTTTCGGGTCTGGTTCAAATTTTCCGTTAAGGTCTTTCACGCGCCTCTTCAGTTTTTCAACGAACTCAGGGTTCGCCTCTATACTGATTTGCACGGAATCGTTTGTGTACTCGATTTTCTTCACTTCCGCGTCCTTATGAACCAGAGAAATCAACGACATGGCGGCGCTGCTTTGCGGCACCGAAAACGACGCTTGAATGTAACCTTCAAGTTTCTTAAGAATCTCTGTTCTCAGCAGGTCAAGGTTTGTGCATTTTTTGGCGGAGATGAGGATGGGGTTTTTGGTTTCGTCTTTGAGTTCCTCGAATTTCTGGTTTGCTTCTGCTTCAGTTAACCGATCTATCTTGTTGAGCGCCGTTATTACTTGTACGCCTGAGGCTCCGATGCGGTCGATTGTTTCTTGGCATGTCTTGTTTTTCTTCCTCACCGTCTCAATCGGCTCGTTAATGTCCAAAACCACGATGATGAGGTCAGAGAAGATGGTCTCTTCCAGTGTAGAATGGAACGCTTCGATAAGCCCCAGTGGCAAGCGGTCTATGAAACCTACAGTGTCAGTTAAGAGAAATTTTCTGTTCGAAAATTCAATGAGCCTAGTCGTGGTGGAAAGCGTCGTAAATAAAGCATTGTTGACGGGTGTTCCCGCATCTGACAAGGCGTTAAACAGCAAGCTTTTACCCGCATTCGTGTACCCCGCCAACGATATTGAACGGAAACCCAGCTCGGTTCGTCTTTCACGGTGCAGAACCCGCTTTTCCCGAACGCTCCTGAGCTTCTTCTGAATAACGGGGACCTGCCGCTTCAGAGCTTGCCTATAAACGTCCGCCTCATAAACTCCGATACCCATGAATCCCGGTTGTTCTCCCCTTTTCGAAAGCCGCACTTTCTCCTTAGCGTGCTTAATTTCATTCTTAAGAACTGCGAGCTGGATCTGGAGTTGCGCTTCGGTCGTTGTTGCTCTGCTGGTAAAGATTTCGAGAATGAGTTGGAATCGGTCGATGTTTTCAACTTTTGTGGCTTTCGACAAGTTGTAGGCTTGAATCGTTCTTAGGGGGTTGTCAAAAATCACTTTTTCCGCGCCAGTTTCCTTCACTAACGCGGCGAGTTCCTCGACTTTTCCCAGTCCAATCTGGTACTTTGAGTCCGCTCTTCTGGTCTGCTCAAACTCTGAGACTACCGTGTACCCGGCGGCTTCAGCTAAACTTTTAAGTTCAGGAAGATTCGATTTTTCGCGGTTAAGTCGGCGCTGGACAATTATTGCTTTCGTTCGGGTGCCTACTCTCCCTTTTCCTTCTCAGCTTTAATGAGGTCCCCCAAAGTGAGCTCGCGGTTGGCACCTTTCGGAAGCGCAGGGGCTGCGGTTTTTTCCTCTTCGACGGGAACCATCAACGTAATTTTCAGGGTCCGCTCCAACTTGGAGACAAGCAGGCTGTTGGGCGCGAGTTTTTGGAGTTCGATTTTACGCAAGACAGACTCGTGCTCGTTAATCTTTTTGCCCAGATCCTCGGTGGTGTAGCCGAGTCTTTCTCGGGCTTGACGAACGATTTCGCCGTAGCCTTCCACAACTTCAGTGCTCGTATCCACTCTGGCCCGGAAGTCTTTCTTCCTGATTTGGATGGGCGCAGGCGCATGAGTGATACCTGGAGCAGTTGGATGTGCGGGTTCAAACCTAACTTGAGGCGCTGGCTCCCATGTCCCCTTGCCATGCTTGGCGCATTCATGGCACACCGTCATTTTAGCGCCTTCGATGACTACTCGATTGGGATTTTCATGGATTTTGCGTCCGCAGACTTCGCACCGCATAAGTTTCATCCAGTTTGTTTTTATTGTGTGCGGCAATGTTTATAGTTGTCGAATCAAAAAAGGCATACCTCACGGTGAATAACAGTTGAGCGACTCTCTACAACGCATCCGCAGCATAGCAGACTACCAGTTCGGCTTGGGCGTGGGCGAAAAACTGTTCCCAGACAACGTCCAAATCGAGTACAGCCGAGCCACAGGCAGGATCCGCTACATAAACCTCAACGGGGAAAGACTCGCCACACTGCGCCCCACCGATGGACTCCTATGCCTCAGCATCAAAGCCGCCCAGTTCATCCGACAAAACCTCGCAGCAGAAGCGCACTGCTTCGTCACTGTCCGCCAAGACGTAGCCAAGTACATCGCGGAAGGCGGTGACGTTTTTGCCCTCCACGTGGTTGATGTTGATTTGGATATCCACGCTAAAGAAGAAGTCATAGCCATAGACGAAAAGGGCGAAGTCCTCGCAGTCGGACGTGCCATGCTTTCCGCGGACGAGATGAAAGCCTTCAAAACTGGCGTAGCCGTCAAAGTACGCCACGGTTGTAGAAGCCGAAGCGCCGAAGAATAGACTGCCTTCTCAATTCCACGTTTTCTTTGGGGTTGGGTGTCAATTTCCTTTATTGCGTTTGCCTGGGTTTTGGTTCGAGTCTGAACCTTTGCACACTGAAGTTGGCAGGCAGAGTCTGAACCCAGCAAAAGTTAAGTATATCAACACCCAGCAAAGAATACATCACAGGAGCAAATCATATGCAGAGACGCATGAACCCCAGAGACACAAAGCGCATGATGCAGCGCATGGGCATGAACATGGAAGGCGTCGAAGACGTCCAAGAAGTCATCATCCGCACCCCCACCAAAGAAATCGTCATCGAAGCCCCCGAAGTCGCCATCGTCGGGGTGCAGGGGCAAAAGATCTTTCAGGTCGCAGGCGGAAAAGTCACTGAGCGTGCACCCCAACCCAAAGCAAACGCGGCACCCGTAGTCTCAGAGGAAGACGTAAGCTTAGTGGCAGCGCAGACGGGTAAAAGCGTAGCTGATGCACGTAAAGCCCTTATCGAATGCCAAGGCGACCTAGCCAGAGCTATCCTTCTGCTCCAATCCTAACCGCCGCGGAAACCTACTTCTATATACCCCTGCCCTCTTACTTTTCGTGACCTAAATGAGAACCCAAACGGACCTGGTTGTGGCAGGGCACTTCTCCGCAGACACCCTCATTCTACCCAGCAACCCTGCGCCCTACCAAGCTTTGGGCGGGGCAGCCGCGTATGTATCCCTTGCAGCCCACGCTTTAGGCAGCACGGTCTCTGTGGTTTCCAGTGTGGGCAGAGACTTCCCCCAAGATTACCTAAAGTGGATGAATTCAAAAGGCGTCAATGTCTCCAATGTCACTCAGGATTCCCAGCCCACCACAAGGTTCGAACTCACCTATAGCAAAGACCTCTCCGAAAGAACACTTAGGCTGAAGAGCCAGGGCTCACCTATTACAGCGAGTGATGTGCTTGGGAACCTGCATGCGAAAGCCATACATATCGGACCCATCGCGCAGGAAATCAGTCTCCCAATCATCCAACGCCTTAGAGGCTGCTGTGAGGTTCTATCTTTGGACCCGCAGGGCATGACACGGCGCTTCAACGCAGACGGCGGCGTATCCTGCTGCGAAAAAGTGCCCAAGCAACTCGTCAGTTTAGTTGATGTGTACAAGTCTTCAGTCGAGGAGATTCAGGCGTTAACTGGGCAATCTAATGTGCAGTCAGCCATTGAAGCTGTCCACGCTTACGGTCCTAAAATCGTAATCGCCACCATGGGCGCCAAAGGCAGCCAACTCTCCGTAGACGGCGAAATCTGCCAAGTTCCACCGTGCTCCGCGAAGAAGGTCGTGGACCCCACGGGTGCAGGCGACGTTTTCGTAGGCGCCTTCCTCTCTGAATACCTCCGCGGCAAGGATGTTTTCTGGTGTGCTTGTGTAGGTTCCGCGGCTGCCTCGTTCGTGGTGGAATGCGTGGGCGCCACCTGTTTAGGCACGCGGGAAGAAGTCTACGGCAGAGCCGAATCTATCTGCAGAAGGTAACCCCCTAAAACGTTGAGATGTGCTGGAACGGCGAAGGCCACTCACTGGGCGGTTTGCGTGCGCTTGTCTCCACTTTTGTGATGTTGGGGATTTTCGCGATTTCTTCTTGAAGGGCGAATTCCTGTTTGATGTCTTTAACCATAGCGGTGATTTGCAGGTCGTAGTCGCCGCTGGTCTTGATTATGATGACGACATCGGGGATTTTGGCGAGGTCCTCCACGATGGCTGAAGTTTCTTTCTGGGACATGTAGGCTAAGCTGAAGTTCAGGATGGCTTCGTAACCGATTTTGCTGGGGTTGATTTGGGCGATAACTTTGACGGCGCCGCTTCGGCGGAGCTTCTCGTACCGCTTCACAACGGTATCCGTGGAGACCCCCATGCTCTTGCTGATTTTGCGGAAGGACTCGCGCCCGTCTGCTCCCAGCTTCTCGATTAGTCGGCGGTCAGTTTCATCCAGGTCTTTCGCTGCTAATCTGGGGAATTCAGCCTTAGCCTCGGTGGGTTCTGGAGTGGTTTTTTGGCATGCGCCGATGGATAGGTTATAGGGGTTGTTTTTTACGTCTGTCCACACGAAAGTTTTCAGGTCAACCACGGGGTTCTGGCGTCGGATGGTTTCTTTGATGTGGTCGAGGTCGCTGAGGTTTCTGAGGCGGGCGATGACGCGAATGTTGTAGACGACGTTAAATTGGAGGATGAAGAGGACATCGGGGAGTTTGCGGAGGTGTTCGATGACTTGTTCTCGGTAGGTGGATTCGACGTTGAGGAGGATGGTGGCGATGGCGTGGTAGCCGAAGGCGGCGTAGTCAAGTTGCACAGTTGAGCCCGTGATGATGCCTGTCTGTTGGAGCTTTTTGTAATGTTTCCAGATGGTGTTCTTCGTCACATGGCATTCTTTGGCTATGTCAGCGAAATTTCTTCTTCCATCTCGAAGTAGGTCTTTGAGGATTTGGGCGTCGATTCGGTCGATTTTCTTCGTGGAAATGAGTCTCCTCTTGGAGGTTTCGTCTGGTTGATTCTGTTAACGCTGAACCATGCATATAAGGCGTGCTGGATTACGGATGAATCTTACATTGTCACCCAGTATATCTGGTTTTTGAACCTGTCGTCGGTGTTTAGGTTGTGTTTGGAAAAATTTTTATTCAAATCGTGAGAGAAATGGCTACGTTCAAATCTGGGGGCGCGAGCGGTTCCAACGCAGTCTGGAACTTTGGCTGCTTCCGTTCCTTCAGGCATTCCTGCTTCCCATTTCAGGAGCGGCGGGGAAGAGGGCTGAAAGGCCTCTGGCGTTCAACTGTAATGAGGGCGGCGGATAAGAAGTCTCTCCTTCCTACCGTTTCGCTGCCAGAGCCCCAGCAAACCTCACAAGTTCTGGCTGGTTAGGGTTTTAGGGGTTTTTATGGAAAAACTTATATTGTCTTAAATGCAAGTGAAATGTAGGAGATTTTGGAGAGATCTTTTAAATGTTCGAATATAAACAAATAAGAAGACAGTACGATTGTAAAAAAGCCCTAGTTGCTTTCGCCCTGATTCTTTTGATGGCTTCGTCAATTGCTTTCGTTGCTTTGCCCACTGCTTCAGCGCACACCCCCCCCATTAGCATTCCAAGTTACCCTTACCTCGCTGTCACACCAAACCCCGTTGGAATTGATCAGCCTGTGTTCCTCGTTATGTGGATTCACGGCGCTCCACCGACTGCCGCGGGCAATGCAGGTGACCGGTGGCATGATTTCTTCATTGATGTCTTAACACCTAGCGGCAAGACCAAGACGCTCGGCAAATTCTACTCAGACCCCACAGGCTCGACTTACACACTTTACACCCCCGAAGAAACAGGTACGTACAAGTTTACGTTCCGATATACAGGACAGGTTGCGTCGCTTTACAACCCGCAGAATAATTTGCCTGGAAGCGCCAGTGACTTCGTTAATGACACCTGGTTACCCAGCAGCGTTACTGAGTACCTCACGGTGCAGCAGGATCCAGTCACTCCTGTAGAGGAGTATCCTCTTCCAAGTAGCTATTGGACTCGCCCCATATCTGCAGACAACATCTACTGGGCTAACATAGCTTCAAACTGGCTGCGCGGCGCCGAAAGCGGCGGATACAACCTCTGGGTAGCAGGTTCAGGTCCCTCAAGTCCACACATTCTCTGGAAGAAATCCATTGAATTAGGCGGCGTAGTCGGAGGCAACTGGGCTCCTGCATACGGCATTACCGGCAGTGATGTTCCATACGCAGGCTACTATTCAGGAGGCTCCTACGAAGGACGGTTTGGTAACTCGATGATTCTTGGTGGCATGCTATTCTACAGTGATACTCTCGGGCACTCTAACGCTGGAGGCGGCTTTACTGCACTTGACTTAAAGACCGGCAAGGTAGTTTGGCATCGAGATGACCTTAACGCCTATCTCAGCACGGCGTATACAGGCAATACTGCAGCTGCACCGACAATTCCGGCACCAACCTTTGCTCAGATCTATGTGTATGAATCACCTAACCAACACGGAGCGGTCGGGGGTATTCTGTGGCAGACTTCATCATCTGGCGGCATAACTACTTGGCAGGGCTTTGACGCATTTACTGGCAAGTGGGTATTCAACGAGACAGGCATACCATCAGGTACTCAAGTCTACACAAGCAAAGGAGAGATAGTAAACTACGTTCTCAACTACAATACCACAACGAAAAAAGGCTCCCTCGCCCTATGGAACAACACCGCAGAACAGCAAGGACTTCACCTCAGATTAGGCACAGGCACCGAGGCTTGGCAGTGGAGACCAGACGGCAAAACCGTAAACATGACAAACGCATACTCTTGGAACGTAACCGTAAATGCAGACCTGACAGGAATTGCTGCACCTGCAATTGTTCAGGTACTGCCTGGCGACATATTGCTTGGCAGAAGTGCCGCGATAACAGCCGGTGTAGGCGACAAGTATACACCTGATCCGTGGACTATGTGGGCAATCAACCTGAATGCATCCAAGGGCATTGTCGGCAGCCTATTATGGAAGCAGACATACCCAGCACCAGACGGCAACCTAACTCAAAGATTCCTCACCTTACCAATTGACCCAGTGAACCGAGTCATTCTGATGTCACATGTGGAAACAATGCAGTTCCTAGGCTACAGTCTCGACACAGGTACACTGATGTGGGGTCCAACCGACATACCGATGCGTGCTTACCAATACTACGGCAGTGGTGAAGGAGGCGGCCAACGAGGCGCAGTTGCTTACGGCAACCTATACATCCAAGGCTTCGGTGGAGAACTCTTCTGCGTAAACACAGCAAGCGGTAACCTGGTCTGGAAGTTCAACGACACCAACAGTGGCTTAGACACTCCATGGGGTCTACGGCCAATCTTCCTGGCTGCAATAGCAGATGGCAAAGTATACGCTTTCAACAATGAACACTCCCCCAACGACCCACTGTACCGAGGCAACAACATCTATTGTCTCGACGCCAAAACGGGACGAGAAATCTACAAGATGATCAGTTGGTCTGGTCAAACAGGCGGGACCGGCACATCCACAGCAGCTCTCGCGGACGGTGTCTTGACATACTACAATTACTATGACAATTCGCTTTACGCCGTAGGCAAAGGCCCTAGCGCACTCACCGTTGATGCTCCATTGGTAAGCGTCAACAAGGGACAGAGTGTCATCATCCGCGGCACAGTCACCGACGTATCTCAGGGCGCAAAGGACCTGATATCCGCAGGCAAATTCAACAGTGTCCCAGCGATGTCTGACGAATCGCAAGCCAACTGGATGGAGTACCTCTACATGCAGAAATCCATTCCAACAAACGCCACAGGTGTACCAGTGACCTTGTTTGCGACGGCGCCTGACGGAACCACTACGCAAATTGGCGAACCTCGAAGCGATAGCAACGGCGTCTACTACCTTAAGTGGACACCTGACCAAGTAGGCACCTACACAATCAACGCAGTCTTCCAAGGCAGTGACAGCTATTGGTCAAGCAGCGCATCCACCGCAGTCGGCGTGGACCCAGCAGTTGCAGCTCCAACTGCATCACCCTCAACAGCACCGCCAACAACTGCACCCGCAACAACCACTCCAGCGGCAACCACTGCAGCTCCAGGACCCGGCAACCCCAACATGACCTACGCGTACGTTGCAGTCGCAGCAGTCATCATAGTCGTCGTAATCGTTGCAGTCGCAGTCATGCTAAGAAGACGCAAATAAACACAAACAAAACCAACCTCTCTTTCTTTCTTTTTTCGTTAAAAAGTTTCAGCCCTTAAACCACACTTGTTACGGGCATCTTCATTTTACGGGCAGGCACATATTTTGGCTGGGCAAAAAACTGTAGGCGGCTGCTTCCCAGTTCATGTCGAACCACTGCTGAACTATGTCGAGCAGGACAGGGTTATTCGACCACAAGTAAGGCTGCGCGGTAGTGGTGGCTTCAGGCACAGTTGAAATCAGCATCTCTTTTCGGTCTTTGATGAGCAGCTTGGCCGGCGAGTCGGAACTCATGTATCTGGCTTGAAAGGTGGGTGCCTTCTTCAACAGAGTCAAAAAAGACTCGGGGACATGAAAGTCCTCAGGTGACTTGCAGAGTAGGTCGCGGATTTTCACGTTCCGGTGGGCTGCTTTCAGTTCCAGTTCAAAGTTCCCTTCATGCCCCGCTATTCCTTCCATGAAGTTGTTCATTAAATCAATACTTGTCTGTGCAGACTCGAACGTTTTCCTGATCCTATTCATTAGGGGTCCTTTCTTTGGGATAAGAACAAAGTCACCTTCGCTGTTGTTGCTGGGTTTGGCGATGCTTCCGACCTTTCTGAAAATTTTGAATGCGGTTTTCTTGAGTTCTTCTGTCTGCTCTTTCCTTTGTTCGAGCAGCATGGCGATGCCTTCTTCTAGGGGTACCGGTTGGTACTTGTTGGGTTTAGCGATGACTCTCTCCACAAGTCCTCTTTCTTGGAGTTCCGCTAAAACTCGGTACACATCCTGGGAAGCTACCTTCGAAGCCTTAGCCGCTGTTCTCGCTGTTAACGTTCCCGACACGGAGACGGCAAAGTACACTTTTGCTTGGAGACTCGTTAGCCCTAACTCTACAAGAGCTTGAACTGCCTCGCTCTGCACCGCCATTCTCCCAGTGAAGGGCGTATCGGCAACTCTTTTTTAAACGTTCTCCATGGAAAGAGCTTCTGCGCGATATTGTTGCCAAAATTGGCTTCTTAAGGGGATGAATTAAGGGCGTCTATGGTGTACATGCGGTTAAGTGTTCCTTTCGGGCTCTTTTTCGATTGGTAGTCGGGTGACTTACTGCGATATTATAAAAGGTGTTTCCGCCGACTTGCTTCCCACACAAAGAAACTAAGGAGAAAAAAGAATGAACACAAATAAGTATGCAACAATATTTTTAATCCTGCTGCTTTCTGCCTCTGCGCTGCTGACAATCTTGCCTTCTGCCTCGGCTCACACCCCCGCGTGGAACGTACCCACCTACGCGTACCTCGCCATCTCGCCTAATCCCGTTGGAGTTGGACAACCGGTTTTCCTCGTTATGTGGATAGACAAACCTCCGCCAACTGCCGCAGGCTCGGCGGGTGACCGCTGGCAGGGCTTCAGAATCACCATCACTCTGCCCGATGGTTCCAAGAAGAATTTGGGTCCGTTCACTTCGGACGCTACTTCGTCGACTTTCACGAGCTACACCCCGATAGCAACTGGAGAGTACAGTTTCTTCTTCTCGTTCCCAGGACAAACCGCTGCTTTGAACAACCCCCTCAACGGACAGCCTGGTTCCGCCAGCCAAAGCGTCGGCGACTGGTACATGCCAAGCAACGCAACTGCAACCCTAACCGTGCAGGCGGACAAGGTTACTTCGCCTCCAGAATACCCGCTGCCAACCACCTATTGGACTCGCCCAGTTGAAGGTCAAAACACAGCTTGGGTTTCAATGCTGTCAAACTACCTCGCTCCAATGGGTGCCGCATACTCCTACGGTGCAGAACGCCTGCAACCCTACGGCGATGCCCCCGACAGCGCTCACGTGATGTGGGCAAACCCGATTTCGTTCGGAGGAGTCGTCGGCGGCAATATCCAAAGTATCCAAGGCGCAACCTACTATTCAGGGCTCTCATACGAAACCAAATTCAACAACCCCCTCATCCTCTACGGAAGACTCTACTACACCTTGCCACTGAGCAACAACGGCGCAGGTACCCCACCTCAATTCGCCTGCTACGACTTAAGAACCGGGGAACTAATCTGGGTGCAGAACTTCACTTACACACCAACCTTCGCCCAAATCTATGACTACGAATCAATGAACCAACACGGCGTCATCGCAAACGGCTATCTCTGGGGAACTTCAAGCACAAACTGGTTCGCCTACGACGCACTCACAGGAGCGCTTCTATTCAACTTGACGAATGTTCCTTCAGGCACGAACTATTACGGACCGAGTGGCGAAATACTCAGGTACAACCTTAACATTGGGGCTAAGTGGCTGGCTTTGTGGAACAACACTTGCGAGCAGCAAGGTTTGCACGGCGCAAACGGAACTAGCAGCGCCGCCTACCAGTGGCGACCTGTTGGCAAATCAGTGAACATGGAAAAAGCCTACTCGTGGAACGTGACGATACCCACTATCACAAGCCCATACGGTGCTACCGCTACCACCAGATACATCATCCAAGACGACATGCTATTAGGCAGCTTCGGCAACCCCGGCACCGGATGCACAGTGTTCGCGATAAGTCTCAAGCCCAATTCAAGGGGCGCTTTGCTTTGGAAACAGGACTACGCTCCACCAGAAGGAAACCTAACTCGTTCCTTTGAAGCCGTGGACCCAGTCAACCGCGTCTTCACCATGAGTGACAAAGAAACGATGCAATGGTCAGGCTTTAGCATGGATACCGGCGATAACCTTTGGGGTCCACTCGGACAGACACGCGCCTTCAACTTCTACCCCACAGTCGGAAGCGGCGGAGTCAGCCAAGTAGGCTTCTGCGCCTACGGAAAACTCTACGTGGACGGCTACGGCGGTGAACTCTTCTGCTACGACACCAAGACTGGTGACCTGCTCTGGAAGTACAACAACACCTACAGCGGTATCGACACACCTTGGGGCAATTACCCGCTCTTTACTGGCGCAATTGCTGACGGCAAAATCTACTGCTTCAACAACGAGCACTCACCCAACGTACCTCAGTACAAGGGTGAAAAAGCACGATGCATCGACGCATATTCAGGCGAAGAACTCTGGACTCTGCAAAGCTGGGCTGGTGTAGGCGGATTCGCAGACCTAGCTTGGCCAGTTGCAGACGGTTACCTCTGTTACCTGAATACCTACGACATGCAAGTGTACTGCATCGGCAAAGGACCCAGCGCAACTACAGTCAGTGCGACTCCAGGTGTAGGTAACATCGTCACCATCCAAGGCTCAGTCACCGACATCAGCGCAGGTGCTAAGAGAAAGATAGCGACAGGCGAATTCACCAGCGTGCCCGCTATGTCCGACAAAGACCAAGGCGACTGGATGGCATACATCTACATGCAGAAACCGATGCCAACCAACGCAACCGGCGTGGACGTGTCCCTGTTCATCACCGACTCAGCAGGCGCCCTCGTTGACACAGTGACTTGCACAAGCGACGCTTCAGGACAATATGCAGTCAGCTGGGTACCACCAGCCGCAGGGCTATACACGGTCACAGCAGCCTTCGACCAGACAAAAAGCTACTACGCCTCAACCGCTGAAACCCACTTCTCAGTCGCTGTCGCAGCACCAACAGCAGCTCCAACTACTGCAGCTCCCACAACCGCAGCTCCAACAACAGCAGCCCCGACTACAGCAGCTCCAAGCACCACTGCTCCAGAGCCAGGCAACCCCACAATGACATACGTCTACGTTTCAGTCGCTGCAGTCGTCGTCATCGTCGTCATCGCGGCAATAGCGATGTTCCTACGAAGACGCAAGTAGCCAATCAACACCCTAAATTTCCCCTTTCCCTTTTTTTGGAAACTCAAGTTAGAATGAAAGTGGGCTGAGAGGGCTCTGACGGTTCAATTTAAAATAGCAGCGACTAAGATTTGGCGAAGGTTCCAGTCTCTCTCGGAATCTCTCCTAGAGTCTTTCCGTTCGCCAGAGCCCCAGCAAACCTTCCATGAAACCACGAAATTTGCATGGGTTTTCTTTATGTAAAACAAGAAGTAGGAACCCAACTTTTCAAGGCGTAAAAATTATATGCGGTGAAAAACTACCAGCAGTTAATGCCAACTCAAAAATGTCTGGATCCCTTAAAAATCAGTCCAGTGCCCGCTTTGCTGTCCTGCGGCAACAAAGCAATCGAGTACTTAGCACGACGCGATCTCCTTGACGAGACTGTGGAGCCCATAACCTGCATCTGGCAGTTGCCTGAAGTCCAAAAAATCTTTCGAAAACAACAGCCTGACGGTTCATGGAAACACACAGGCAAAGAAACAGTAGCTTACCCAAAAAACCACTATGCACTTGCGCAAACTTGGAAGAACNTGCGCATCCTAATCGAACGTTATGAAGTCACAAAAAATCATGATGGCGCAAGAAGAGCNGCTGAGTACCTGTTTTCCTGCCAAACAAGCCAAGGCGACATCCGGGGCATGCTTGCAAATCAATACGCCACTTACTACACAGGCGCAATGCTNGCCGTCTTAATCAAGGCAGGGTACGCCGATGACCCGCGAGTAGCGAAGGGGCTTGATTGGTTGCTCTCAATGCGGCAAAACGACGGCGGATGGTCAATTCCCATCTTAACCCATGAATACGCCCTAACACAGGCAACCATAAACAAACTCACTAGCACCTACGCCGAGCCCATAGAACCCGACCGCACCAAACCTTTCTCCCACAATTGGACAGACATGGTTCTCCGCGCATTCGCAGCTCACCCAGAACGCCGCCACTCTAAAGAAGCCCACGCCGCCG
>JGI20214J51650_10001722_pt1 | contig 13925 bp, 5 predicted proteins | sample WetSurMetagenome_FD_51650 | JGI IMG/M metagenome (IMG submission 51650) | reverse complement strand
TTTATGAAGACCGGTATACAGGGATTATTGCTTTATTCATTGCTCTATCTGTAATAACCGCGTTTTTTATACAATATTCATTTATTGCAGTTACCAGGGTACAATACCCTTCCGGGGAAGACCTTGCCGGATTTCTGGGGATATTTACAGGTAGCGTAATGTCTTTAACACTGCTTGTTAAATTATTTGTATTCAAATACCTCATAAGGAATTACGGGCTTCGGACATGTCTTGCTATTTCTCCTGTAATCTTAGCTGCCATTGTCTTAATTGCAATATCTTTTGGTATTATAATGGGTTATACCCCTGAATCTGTGGCAGGGTTTCTTATATTCTTCATTATTCTTGCGTTGAGCAGGCTTTTATCAGTTTCTCTAAAAACCTCAGTAGAATTTCCTTCACTCGGAGTTATTTATCAGACTATAGATGAAAAAATAAGGTATAAATTTCAGTCGGGGTTTAATGGTACCATAAACGAAATAGCGGCGGTTATATCCGGACTTTTGCTGACAGGTCTTGGTATTCTGGGCTTTATCAGGCTTATTCACTTTTCAGTAATAATTTTCTTTCTCATTTTAATATGGATTTTTGTTGCATTCCGGTTATACATGGAATACAAAAAGGCTTTAAGAAAAAATCTTGAAACAGTTGGTCATATGAAATCAGGTACAGATTTTTTAGATGAACGGTATATTTATAAGAGCAGATTCTCAGCAAACAGAAATTTCAGAAAGGATTATTTCAGCTTGATTTCAGGTGATTACTCTGCATTGGAAAAAAATACTAACAAATGGTATTATGAAAATATAATTATCCAGTCCGACAGGAAGAAAGATTTTACTCTTATTCCTGTGCTGAAAAAAATCACAAATAATTCAACAATTAATGATAGAGTCCGCCAGCAAGCCTCGGATGAGGTCAAAACTCTTGAAAAGCTTTTATCGGATTTGAATATTGCAGATGATAGGATTACAAGCTCAAGGAAAACACTTGCGGGAACAAGACAGCCACAAACAACTGAAATCCTGAGACTTTTAAGAGACAACTCAATTGAGGCGAAGCGACTGGCAATATTCATGATAGGTAAATTCAAATTTTATGAAATGTTATCTGATGTGTGTGAATGTCTCAATATTCCGGGGTTGGAAACTGATGCTTCCGCTGTTCTGCAGACTTTTGGTAGCGGTGCAGGAGATGACCTGGAGAGGTTTTACCTTATCTCGTCGGGTAATTCAAATACCAGTAAAATAATCTTACGGCTTTTGGGGAGTACAAATTCAAAAGAGAGCTTTGGATTCCTGTTTTCTCGACTCTGGTCAAACTCAAGGCAATTGAAAGAGGTCGCAGTTAATTGTCTTATTGAGGGCAAATTCAAGGCATCAGGTGAAGATAAAGAGCGGCTGCTTATTCTTATTTCTGAGACTATAGGGATTATGACCTGGAATCTTTCTGCAAAAGTTTGTCTTGAAAACAATAATGATATTTTCTTGCTTGAGTTGATGAATAAGGAAATTGAACGGTGGAATAATTTTCTTTTTAATATTCTGTCAATCACCTATGATTCAGATTACATAGACAAAATCAGGATTAATCTGAAAAGATCATCTGTTGAGAGTGTCACTTTAGCTCTTGAGTTGATTGATCTGGTCATAGATGATGCAATTAAGCCAAAATTAATTTCGCTTCTCAATGCTGGGAAAGACACTGAGAAGCTTAAAAATTTGCATAATTACTTCCCCGGGGATGTTCAAAAATATAATAAACTTTTAGAATACATTTTAAACAGAGATTATAATCTTATCAGTGTTTGGACAAAAGCAAGCACATTAAGAAGTATCTCGGCCATTGAAGATATTGAAATGGCCGAATCTGTAATAGCACTTCTATTCAGCCCGGAAATATTATTACAGGAAGAATCGGTCAACCTTATGTCCAGAACTAACCCTAAGCTATATAAATCAGTTTCCCATAGGTTACCTGATTCAACAAGAAAGAGACTCGACAGGATTATTAATGGAGAGATAAGTGAAATGGAATTGCTTTTTGAAAAGGTCAGTTTTCTCTCAAATTATTTTATTGAAATTCCGGAAGAAGAACTTTTACCTCTGGCCGGAGTGATGAAATATACAAAGGAACCTGGAAAAGGATTATCTCCCTTTGACAATGACTGTATTATATGGTCTGTTTCAGACAAAAAACATTCAGAGAGAGTTAGTTTATATTATTATGGAGAGATGAAGGCACAGGAAGCTGATTTTATAGGAAAAGATCATTCATCTTATTATAGTATTCCTTTAAGCAATATTGAAGAATACATTAATCAGCACCCCGAAAAATCATCTGTGATATTGAGATATATTGAGAATATTGATGAATAAGCAAATCTGAGTTAGGAAAGTATTACTGAAAAGAAGATTATTTTATTGGATACACTGGATTTATCACGTAAATGAAATTATGCTAATCAGTATAAAAGTATAGTTAAGGTATATTAAATCATGCGAACAAAGAGAGATAATAAAAATTTTAATCCATTTCCCGGACTAAGGCCATTTACTCAGGACGAGAGTGATTTGTTTTTCGGACGGGGAACCCAGAGCGAAGATCTTCTTGAGAAGTTACTGAAAAACAGGCATGTTGCTGTAATAGGTGCATCAGGAAGCGGTAAATCTTCACTTATTTATTGTGGTTTGTTGCCAAAGATCAGAAACCTGATAATTAAGGAATCTTCTCCCTGGAGGATTATTTCTTTCAGACCCGGGAATGACCCTTATGGGAATCTGGCAGAAGCATTATCAGAGAATATTCAGGATTCAGGGAAAGGAAAATCTGAATTTAATATATTCCTTTCCGGGCTTAAGGATAATATTGATTGTTTTGCTGATGTTGCCGGGAAACTCAAATTACTACCAGAGGAAAGAGTTCTTATTATTATCGACCAGTTCGATGACCTTTTCAGATATAACAAACTAGGGAAAGACGATAATGCACTTGTGTCAAACTCGAAGTTTGTGGATTCCATAGTTAAAGCAGTATTACAGCCCCCTGACAATACTTATTTTGTATTTACCATGCGTTCCGATTTTATTGGAGCATGCTCGCATTTCCAGGGACTTTCTCAGCTCATAAATAGCAGTAATTATATGGTTCCCCGGATGATTAAGGAGAATTTCAGAGAGGCAATCGAGGGTCCCATAAAATTGAGAGGTGCAAAAATTGAGACTGACCTTGTTGAAACGTTAATTCTTGATATTGGCGATCGGTCTGATCAGCTTCCTGTTTTACAGCACACTATGATGAGGATATGGGACCAGTGGCAGGAGCTTGATGAGCCAGATAGACCGATAAACAAAAATGACTATAACACGGTTGGCACTTATCAAAATGCTTTGTCGCAGCATGCTGAAGAGGCATATGAGGAGCTGAATAACAGAGGTAAAGTGATCTGTGAATTGATGTTTAAAAGTATCACAGAGAAAGGTTCAGATAATAAAGGTTTGAGACATCCATTGCATATTAGAACTATAAAATATGTTGCCGGATGCACAAGTGAAGAACTATTTGACGTAGTTGAAAAATTCAGAATTCCATCACGAGCTTTTGTTACAGTTTTACAGAATGAGGTTTTAAACGACGACTCTGTTATTGATATATCTCATGAGAGCATTATACCATTATGGGACAGGCTAAGAAAATGGGTGGATGAAGAAGCTGCATCGGTACAGATGTATATGCGGCTCTCCGAATCATCAGCTATGTACCAGCAGGGTAAGACGAGCTTGTGGAGACCACCCGACCTTCTGCTGGCCATTAACTGGCGTAATCAGTATAAACCAACACTCAACTGGGCTGAACGGTTTAATCCTGCCTTTGAACGGGCAATGGTCTTTCTGAGAACAAGTGAAAAGGAGTTTCTTGAAGAAGAGGAAAATAAAATCAAGCTTCATAAGAGGCGTATGAAAAGAACAAAGATAGTTGCAGGAATACTTGGTGTTGCTGCTATCATATCTTTGGGATTAATGCTCCTGGCTAATGTTCAGAAGAAAACCTCCGACAGGCAGACAATTCTTGCCGAAAAGCAACGGATTCAGGCTCAGAAAGAAAAACTATTAGCTGATTCAACTGCTGTAATTGCTATAGAACAGAGGACAATGGCATATTCGAGTGCGAATGATGCCAATAAGAAAGCAGAAGAGGCAATAAAGCAGAAGGAAAAAGCTTACAATCAAATATCAATGGCAGAAAAGATCGCAGCCGAGGCTATATCTCAGCGAAATGCAGCCTTTGAACAATCTGATTCTGCCAAACGTGTCAGTATAAGAGCAGAGCGTGAAGCCAGAATTGCCACTGATCAAAAAAATGTAGCACTTAGTCAGAGGATGATTTCCCTGGGAAAGTCTATGTCATTAAAATCTTTACAGTTACAGGGACAAAAAGATCTTCAGACTCTTTTGGCCTACCAGGCTTACCTGTTTAATAAGAATTATAACGGACCAGACAATGATGCTGATATTTTTGGTGGCCTGTATAATGTTGCACTCCAGTATGGCAACCCTTATTGTAAATCATTCAAAGGACATAAAGGCGGGATTAAAAGTATTGCTTTTGCACCGGCAAAAAATGAATTTTATACTTCCGGTTATGATGGTCAGGTACTCAAATGGTCACTGGAAGGAAAGGAACAGACTTTTCAGATAATCTATTCAGGCAGCGATATTATTGAAGTTCTTGCAGTTAGTCCTGATGCATCCTGGCTGGCTTGCGGAAGCGAAAATTCAAAGATACGAATGATACCACTCAAAGCGAATAATGTAGCATATGAGATGGCAGGACATAAAGGGAAAATCAAGTCGCTTATATTTTCTTTTAATGGGAAATACCTCTATTCCGCTTCAATCGATGGCAAGGTTCTTAAATGGGATATAGAAGCCCGTACAAATACAAGTATTACTGACGGATCAATGCAGATAACATCAATTGATATATCGTCAAATGGCAATTACATGGCGGGTATAAACAGCGAGGGAAAGGTCATGGTATGGAATCCCGATAGCAACTCTGATAAATTCAGAATTGAAACTGCCGGTAAAAATATTAAAGTGATAAGATTCAATCCTGATAACAATCTGCTTGCTCTCGGTGATGCTGATGGAAATGTAGAATTGTGGGATGTAAATCTTCGTAAAAGGATTTCAGAAGTAAGAGCACATAATTCACAGATTAATGATATTAAGTTTAATACGACACTTAAGCAGATGGCAACTGCAGGTGATGACAAAACACTGAAATTATTTAATATAAAAGATCCGTCCGACCTTACAGAACCTCCGGTTACTTTTTCTGACAATGAGGGACTTGTCCTCGTAATGGAGTTCAGCTCCGATGGTGAGATGATCGTATCCGGTTCATTCGAAGGTGATAGAAACATTATCAGCCGTCCAACTCACGTTGACTATCTGGCTCGTAATATCTGCAATACTGTTTCAAGAAACATGACTCAGAATGAATGGAATACCTATGTAGCTAAGGATATACCTCTTGAAAAGACTTGTTTGGATAGAAGTTTTAAAATTAAAATAGATCCAATAAGATAAAGTCTTTTAATTAGCCTTAATTACCAGTTGCTTGTTGCTGATTATTTGATAACGGATAAAAAAATTATTATAGTATTACTAAATATAGTTGGTATAAAGTTCTATTTCAACCTATATCAACCTACATCAATCTACATCAATTTATATCAAGCTATATCAATCTATATCATTCTATATATGAGAAACTAGTCAGAAATCAGTACCCATCAACTTGAGTTACTAAAGACTCATTAATGCAAAACAAAAGACATTAGTTTATAAAATTTGAATATCAATCAGATTAAAAAATATTTCATTTGGCAATTTTAACTAAATTTGCCCCGGAATTGGTATCCTGAACAAGGGTACCTTATTTTTGTTAAAACTTTACATAGTTATTAATAATATGAGCAACCGGAAAACTTTATTAATGATACTCGATGGATGGGGAATAGGTGATGGCTCCAAAGCTGATGTTATAAGCCAGGTCCCGACTCCGAATATTTCCTGGTATAAGAATAATTATCCAAATTCAAGGTTGCATGCCTCAGGAGAGGATGTTGGATTACCAGACGGACAAATGGGAAATTCAGAAGTTGGCCATCTTAATATTGGTGCCGGCAGGGTAATCTACCAGGATCTCGTAAAAATAAATAAGGAGTGCAAGACTGGTGAGATCAGACAAAACAAAGTATTGACTGATGCCTTCTCTTATGCCCGTGACGCAAAAAAACAGGTTCATTTTCTTGGATTACTTTCCGATGGAGGGGTACATTCTCTTGATAAACACCTTTACTCCCTGTGCGATATGACAATGAGTTATGGTTTAAAAAATGTTTTTATCCACGGTTTTGGCGATGGCCGCGATACAGATCCACGTAGCGGGATTGGGTTTATGAAGAACCTGCTCGACCATCTTAAGAAATCAAATGGACAGGTTGCATCTTTCATTGGAAGGTACTATGCCATGGATCGTGACAAGAGATGGGAGAGAATCAAGGAGGCATATGACCTGATCGTGAGCGGTATAGGAACACCTTCAGGTAATATAATTGATGCAATGCAAGAGTCATATGATCAGGGAGTTACAGACGAATTCATGAAGCCGATAGTTATTACCGACAATACTGGCACTCCTGTTGGGAATGTGAAAGAGGGTGATGTAATCGTTTTTTTCAATTACAGAAATGACAGGGCAAAGGAGCTTACTATTGCTCTTACTCAAAAAGATATGCCCGAGGATGGAATGAAGACAATCCCATTGTACTATTGCACAATGACTCCCTACGATGCCACTTTTAAAGGACTTCATGTTATTTATCCCAAGGAAAATGCTGAAAATACTATAGGAGAAGTGCTTGCCTCAGCCGGAAAGCACCAGCTCAGAATTGCTGAAACCGAGAAATATGCACATGTCACATTCTTTTTCTCTGGAGGAAGAGAAGAGAAATTTAAAAATGAAGAGAGAATTATGATCCCTTCACCAAAAGTGGCAACATATGACCTTCAGCCTGAAATGAGTGCTTACGGTGTAAAAGATGCNGTTATTAAGGCAATTGAATCCGGTAAATTTGATTTCATNTGTCTTAATTTCGCAAATGGTGATATGGTTGGTCATACCGGAGTATATGAAGCGATCGAAAAAGCAGTTGCAACTGTAGATGAATGTGCCGGAGCTGTAATAAAGTCGGCACGCAATTCGGGATATGACGTATTGATAATAGCAGACCACGGGAATGCTGATAAAGCAATTAACGATGATGGGTCTCCTAATACGGCTCATTCACTAAACCCTGTACCACTTATTCTTGTGAGTGATGATTATAATACTATTAAAGAGGGAATTCTGGCTGATGTTGCACCGACCTTATTGAAAATAATGGGTATTCCCATTCCAAAAGATATGACAGGGAAAGCTTTGGTTTAAACTCTGCTCTTTTATGGATTGGCCCCCCAATCCCGAAAAGGCGGGACTAATCCACAGGAATATTTAAGAAATTGCATAAGTACCGGAAATTTACCCCCCTTTAGAGGGGCAGGGGGGCAAAAAAAAATCTATGCTTCGTATCGACGACACAATATTTAGTTTTGATATTCTCGAAAAAAAATTCAGATGCAATCTGCCTTTATGTCTTGGAAATTGCTGCAGATATGGTGATTCAGGAGCTCCCCTGAGCGCAGATGAGGCACATATTCTGGAAGATATCTGGATAGATGTTAAGCCCTATCTCAGACCCGAAGGTATAGCTGCAATAGAAGAAAAAGGGAGAAGCGTTACAGATTTTGAAAATGACAGAGTGACGCCTTTGATAAGAAACGAAGAATGTGCTTACACTATTCTTAAGAATAATATCTTCATGTGCGGTATTGAACAAGCATGGTCTGATGGTAAAGTCACATTCAGAAAACCCTTGTCATGCCATCTCTTTCCGATTCGTATCAAATATTATTCTGATTTCAGAGCTGTAAATTATGAAGAGCTGGCAATCTGTTCCCCTGCCCGTAAGACAGGTTCAGAAGAAGGAATATATGTTTATGAGTTTCTTAAAGAAGCCCTGATCAGAGCTATAGGCGAGGAGCTTTATAAAGATCTGTGCATAGCTGCTATTGAATTAAGAAAGAATAATACTTTGAAAAAATAGGTATTAGCAGTTATTATAATTTCAACAGTATATTCCTTATATTTGGCTCTTTCAGAGCCATTTATCATAATCCATGGTATGTAAAAAATTGAACGGAGATTCGGAATTAACAATTTATTCTTGTCATTTAGCGGGAGGAAGAGGCTATCTTCTCACATAATTTTTCATTCCATATAGTACTTCTAATGAGAATTTTTATTTTATTCTTGTTTAAGATACGCTAAACATATGTTTATTCCTTTACCTTAATTGTAAGCTCTTAATTCTATATTATAAATTTTGGATAATTAACTTATTTTAACACTTCAATTTATCAAGCATAAACATGATACTGCTTTATAATATCCATTCCGGCACCTTCTGCGAAATAAATCATATTTTCTTTGGATATTAAAATGACATTTTCTATTTTGCACCGTTAACTTAAACCTAAAACTAATTCGTATGAAGAAACTATCTCTGTTGATTGTTTTGTTTGTGTTTAGTATTACTACGCTACTGGCACAGACAATACTCATTACAGGTACGGTTACCTCTTCTGTTCAGGGAGAGGGAGTAATTCCGGGAGTAACTATTCAGGTAAAGGGTACCACATTGGGTGCCGTGACTGATGCTTACGGAAAATATTCGCTTACAGTACCTAAGGATGCAACTACACTTGTTTTCTCCTATATCGGGATGAAAAAGCAGGAAGTTGAAATTGCCGGTCGCACGGCAATTAATGTCACACTTGAATCGGACCTGTTAGGTCTGAATGAAGTTGTTGTTACTGCTCTTGGAATTAAACGTGAATCTAAAGCTCTTGGCTATTCTGTGCAGAGTGTGAGCACAGACCAGATTGCCAACTCTAACAACACAAACATAATCAATTCACTTTCAGGTAAAGTTGCAGGTGTGAACGTTACACCTTCATCGGGCGCTGCCGGAGCCTCTACCTTTATTGAAATCCGTGGTTCAACTTCACTTACAGGGAACAACCAGCCCCTTTTTGTGGTTGATGGTATTCCTATTCAGACAAGCGGTGGTGATGGCGCTGTTGACGGGGTTGCTTATTCCGACCGTGCTATCGACATGAACCCTGATGATATTGAAACAATGACAGTATTAAAGGGTGGTGCTGCAACAGCTCTTTATGGCTTGAGAGCCAGTAACGGGGTTATCCTGATTACCACAAAAAGAGGTACAAACAACACAAAAATGAAAATTGATTTTCATTCATCTGTAACCTTTGATAAAATTTCACAGACTCAGGCCCGTCAGGATAAATATGCACAAGGTTCATCAGAAGGTTATGTAGGTTATCTTGAATATGCCTACGATCAGAAGTTAAACCATGTTTCTTCTCCTGCTGACGGACATCCATACCGTAACGTATCCTGGGGTGCAAGGCTTGATACCTGCAGCTATACGACTGATCCAAGCTGGGTTGCTCCTGATGCAAACATATATACATACAGGCCAATGGATGAATACCTCGCTAAATGGGATGCAAATGGTCGTATTGTAAGTAAAAATGACCCTTTGGCCAACGGTAAACCAGTAAATGTTTATGATCCGTACAGCTTTTTCCGTACAGGTGTTACATACAATAATTCCTTATCTATTAGCGGAGGTAGTGAAACTACAAATTATTTCGTATCACTATCGAATCAGAAACAGGATGGTATTATACCTAACAACTCATTTGGAAAGACAACTTTTAAATTATCAGGCGAAAGTAAACTTACCAAAAGACTTACCAGTTCAGCCTCTATGTCGTTTATGAACAATGCCGGCGACCGTATTCAGCAGGGTTCAAACGTTTCCGGAGTTATGCTCGGATTGGTTCGTACTCCCCCAACATTTGATAATTCAGCAGGTTATATTTTCCCAGATGGCAAGCAACGTACTTACCGTGGTGGTGGTGGTTATGACAACCCATACTGGACTGCAAACAACAACATTTATAAGGACAATGTAAACCGATTGATTGGTAACCTTGCTTTTATCTATGAAGCCAACAACTGGTTAAGTTTCAGTTACAGGGTAGGAACTGACTGGTACACACGTGGTTCGAAGACCTCTTTTGCAAAGAACTCAAATGCTTATCCTGCCGGATATGTATCAGTATATCGTGATTTGCACCAGGATATAAACTCAGACCTCATTATGTCGATCAAGAAAAGCCTGAGTCAGGATTTCTTCCTCACATTCAGTGCTGGTAATAACATTTATCAGAGCTATTCCAATAGTGCCAGTGGTATTGCAAACGGCATTGATATCCCTGGTTTCTATAATCTGAGAAACTCCTCATCAGTGACACCGAGTGAAACTACCTATAAGAAGAGAACAGCTGCTTTCTACGGTGATTTCGGTATTTCATATAAGGATATGATATTCCTTAATGGTACAGCCCGCGAGGAATGGTCAACAACCATGCCTGCCGGTGACAACAAGTTTTTCTATCCTTCAGTGAGCACTGGTATTATATTCACTGAATTGCCAGCTCTTAAAGACAATAAAGTATTGTCATTTGGAAAATTGCGTGCATCATATGCAATTGTTGCAAATGATGCAGGTGCCTATAATACAACAACATATTACGGCAAAGCAACTTCAGGCGATGGTTGGACTACCGGTGTTACTTTCCCTTTCTTAGGCAAGAGCGGGTTTACACTCAATGGAGGAATGGGCAATAATTTACTGAAACCTGAGCAGATGAAATCATTTGAAGTCGGAGGTGAATTCCGTTTTTTCATGAATCGCTTCTCAGTTGATATAGCTTATTTTAATAACCAGAACAGCGATCTGCTTCTTTCTGTTCCAATTGCACCATCAACAGGATATAGTTCCAAGTATACCAACGCCGGAACCATGAAAACAACCGGTATGGATCTTATGCTGAACGCTACTATAGTAAAAACAACCTCATTTACATGGGATCTTACTGTAAACTTCTCCAACCCCAAATCAATTGTTACAGCTCTGGCACCAGGTGTAGAAAGTATCTTCCTTGGTGGTTTTACAGATCCTCAGATCCGTGCAGTTGCAGGCCAGCCATATCGTTCAATTTATGGTGTAATGAAGCTTAGAGATCCTGCAACCGGTCAGCTTATAATTAATGATGATGCATCACTCGACGATCCCGATATCTATGGTCCTGGCGTATATGGTTATCCTCAGGATGCTACGACTGTCGGAAATATGGGATCAGTTCAGCCCGACTGGAGAATGGGTATCACAAATACCTTCTCATATAAAGGGATATCCATAACAGGTTTGATAGATATTAAACATGGTGGAAAAATGTGGAACGGAACCAACGGAGCTATGGTATACTTCGGTACTTCAGCCCTTACTCTGGACCGGGAAGTATCTTATGTTCACGCAGGTCTGTTGGGTCATCTGAATTCTGCAAATGAGATTGTACATTATGATACAGATGGTACCACTGAATTACCAGGCCCGGGAGCAGCTAACACAATTTCCAGACCAGATGATGAGAATTATTGTTTCTGGAATGGTCAGGGAAGCGGTTTTTCAGGTGCATCTGAACCATATATTGAGAGCAGTCAGTTCGTAAGACTGAGGGAAATCACTCTTTCATATACTGTAAATCCAAATATTTTGAAAGGCACTCCGATCAGGAATCTTGATGTTTACTTTACCGGAAGAAACCTCTGGTTAAAGACTCCATTCAGTGGAATTGATCCTGAAACCAGTTTACTTGGCGCTTCCAACGGTCAGGGTATAGACTATTTCAATATGCCGGGTACTAAAGCTTATACGTTTGGCTTAAGGGTTGGTTTCTAATATGGGGAATGTAAATAATAATAAAAACATATAATTCGATATACTATGAAAAATAGATATTTAATAAAACTTGGGACTATATTGCTGCTGGCTGTGTTTATCAGCTCATGCGAAAAATGGATAGATCCCAAAATCAACGAGGATCCTGATTCCGTTGTTGATGTGCCATATAACCTTTTACTCCCTGCAATTGAAGTGGATCTGGGTTATGTACTTGGAGGCATGGATATAAGAGGAGTTACAGGTATGTGGGTTCAGCATGTTGCGGGCCAGGCTCGCCAGGCTGCTACAATGGGTAAGAATTACAATCTTACCGAAGCCGATGTTAATAACGCATGGAACTCATTGTATAATGGGGACATGATGGATTTGTCAATTTTTATTGAGAAAACAGGTTCAGCTAATCCTCAGGCACGTGGTGCAGGAAAAGTACTGATGGCCTATACTCTCGGCTCAGCTACCGACCTTTGGGGAGATATTCCATATACAGAAGCTCTTAAGGGTAATGGTAATCTGAAACCTAAATATGATTCTCAGGAAAGCATTTATGCAGTGGTTAATACATTACTTACTGAAGCAATTGCCGATCTGGGTACTGCCAATATTGATAATGCCGTTCCATTCGGATCTACAGCAAATGACCTGATTTATAACGGGAATCTTCCAAAATGGATCGCAGCAGCTCATTCTCTTCGTGCCCGTTATGCACTTCATCTGAGTAAAAAAGCTTCTGTGGATTATGCAGCTATTCTGGCTGATTGTGCGGCAGGTATTACAAGTAATGCGAATGATTTCCAGATGCCGTTCGGAACTACTGAATCAAATGCAAATCCCTTATATGAATTTGATGTTCAGCGTACCGACGTTGCACCAAGCGCTACATTTGCAACCCGTGCTGCCGGAGATCCCCGTCTCGCAGTATTTAAAGGCGGCACAAGGAATTTTGGAACTTTCTATGGTTCAATTAATTCACCTGTTCCATTTATTTCTTTTGTAGAGACCAAGTTTATTGAAGCTGAAGCACAGTTAAGAAAAGCCTCGCCTTCTCAAACACTTGCCAACACTGCCTATGATGCTGCTGTTACTGCATCTTTGGCTAAATTCAGCGTAACCGATGCTGCATGGCTTACTGCAAATACTACTGGTGTTCTTGGAAACAGGACTCTGCAAAATATTATTGAAGCTAAATATATAGCTATGTTTATGCAGGTTGAAGCTTACACCGACTTCAGACGGACAGGCTGGCCGGTTCTTACACCGACTGCCGGAGCTGCAGTCCCGGTAAGATTCCCGTATTGTACTGACGAACGTTTAAACAACACAGCAAACGTTCCTACAGGGATCACTCTCGATTCTCCTCTTTGGTGGATGTCTGCCAAATAAAGATTATTGAATAATTTTAAAAGAGGCTGTTTCAATGAAGCAGCCTCTTTTTTTTACAAAGACTCACCTTACCAGCTCATTGCAATACTGTCCGAGTTTTATGAGATCTCCGGGTTTATTGAACTTAATTTTATTTTGATCAATGAATTCTTTCAGCTCCTTCTCCTTCGACGGAAAAGCATTCAGGAATTGATGAACAGTAAGGAACCGGTGCATTTCATTGTTTATTCTGACCCAGTATACATCGAAAGGAGTCACCTTATAATTTTCAGGAAGCTTTAAATTATAGCTTTTGTTTTCACCAACCAGCTTTGAGACAGAAGTCGAGCCAATAGTCTGCGATGTGGTACCTAAAGCAGCTGGTCGTCCTGTAGATTTGAGATCACTCTTGTGCTGAATAAAGAGAGAAACAGAGGCATTTAACAGTACTTCATAAAATGCATTTTCAAGAAATGCAAACTTTGTGTTATGGATTATTATTGTATCAACAGTCTCAGGTTTATTAAGATCCATCAGCGTACCATCCTTATAAAAA
>JGI20214J51650_10001721_pt1 | contig 13932 bp, 14 predicted proteins | sample WetSurMetagenome_FD_51650 | JGI IMG/M metagenome (IMG submission 51650) | reverse complement strand
GCTGGTCGTCCTTGTAATAGGCATTGGCACCATCAACCACCAGATCACCGGGGCTCAACAAAGGCATCAGCGTCGTCAGCGCCGCCTCGGTCGGCTCTCCCGCCGGCAGCATCAGCCAAACGATGCGNGGCGTCTGCAGGGCCTCGACAAGATCATGCAGGGTGACGCAGGCAAGGTGGCCGGTTTCCGCAGCGATGGTCTCGCTCACGTCATGACTGCGATTGCTGACCGCGATCCGAATGCCCTTGCGCGCCAGCCGCCGCGCCATGTTGCCGCCCATGCGGCCGAGTCCGACGATACCAAATTCCATGCCTTGCTCCCGATAGTGCATTCAAGTGGTTAAGCGGCGCATCAAGCGTACCCATAGGGCATAAATGCCANCTGACCATGCATGANAGGACGCGGGGATGACTGACACGTTGCTCCTGAAATGCGCCCAGTCGGTGCACCATGCGCCGATTCAGGCCAGCCAGCCGGGAAACAGCTTGCCCAGTCCGCTCGCGATCATCTCGATCGAGATGGCCGCGATGATCAGCCCCATCAAACGGGTGACGACATGGATCCCGGTTTTGCCCAGCCGTCGCGCAATCGCCGGTGCGGCGCGAAATGACAACCACACCGACAGTGCCACCAGCGCCACCGGGATCAGCAGCGTGGCCTGATGCAGCACCTCGCCCTTGGCCGCACCCGCTGCCACGATCACATGGGTGATCGCCCCCGGGCCCGCCAGCAGCGGTATCCCGAGTGGCACCACGCCGACTGCGTCGCGTTCTTCCGCTTCCATCGCCTCGTCCTGCGTCTGGCGTTGCGGGCTGACATGCGCCTGCACCATCGACAACGCCAGCAGTAGCAGCAGCAAGCCGCCCGCCACCGAGAACGCCGCGAGGCGAATGCCGAAGAAGCTCAACATGGGNTCACCCAAAAAGGTAAACAGGGTCAGCACACCCAGTACCGTCAGCGCTGCGATGCGCGCTGCCGCACGACTCTGCACCAGCGTATGGCCCTGGGTGGCGACGAGAAAAATCGGGATGACGCCAACCGGGTCGACGATGGCAAACAGCGCGAGTGCGGCCTTGACGAGTTCGGGGATATCCATGCCCGCATGATAGCCGCACGGAACCGCGGATATCTAGGCGCGGCGGAACACCAGGTCCCACACCCCGTGCCCCAGCCGGATGCCGCGCTGCTCGAACTTNGTAAGCGGGCGGGTCGCGGGTCGCGGCGCATAATCGGCCGAGGTATTGGCGAGCAACGGTTCGGCTGAGAGCACCGCGAGCATCTGCACGGCATAGTCCTGCCAGTCGGTCGCCAGATGGATNTATCCACCCGGCTCAAGCCGGCTGGCCAAAAGGTTCACCAGCGGCGACTGGATCAGGCGGCGNTTGTGGTGGCGTTTTTTGTGCCAGGGGTCGGGAAAGAAGATGTGGATGCCCGCGAGGCTCGCGGGCGCCAGCATGTGGGTCAGCACTTCGACGGCATCGTGCTGGATGACGCGGACATTGGCGAGGCTTCGCTCGCCGATCTGCTTCAGCAGNGCGCCGACGCCCGGCGTATGGACTTCGACGCCGAGGTAATCTTTTTCNGGATGGGCGGCAGCAATCTCGGCCAGCCCCTCGCCCATGCCGAAGCCGATTTCCAGAATTCGCGGTGCAGCACGGCCGAAAACAGCGTCGAGATCGAGCACCGCGGACTGGTAGGGCAGCATGAACTGCGGCCCGATCTCGGCCAGCGCGCGCGCCTGGCCGGAGCCGACTCGACCGGTACGCAGCACGTAGGAACGGATGCGCGGGTGCGTGCCGGTTTCACTCATGCTCACTTGCTGCCGGAGATGAGGCCGCTGGTGGGCGAACTGGGGCTGGCCTGATAGATCTTCTTCGGCATGCGGCCGGCGAGGAAGGCCTCGCGCCCGGCTTCCACCGCCTTTTTCATCGCCGAGGCCATCAGCACCGGATTGCCGGCGCCGGCGATCGCGGTGTTCATCAGCACCGCGTCGCAGCCGAGTTCCATCGCGATAGTCGCGTCGCTGGCGGTGCCGACGCCGGCGTCGACGATCACCGGCACCGATAAGCGGTCAATGATGATCTGCAGATTCCACGGGTTGAGGATGCCCATCCCGGAACCGATCAGGCTCGCCAGCGGCATCACCGCGACGCAGCCGATGTCTTGCAGTTGCCTGGCGACGATAGGGTCGTCCGAGGTATAAACCATCACCTGAAAACCGTCCTTCACCAGCACCTCGGCAGCCTTCACCGTTTCGGCCACGTTGGGGTAAAGCGATTCGGCGTCGCCCAGCACCTCCAGCTTGACGAGGCTATGGCCGTCGAGCAGTTCGCGCGCCAGGCGCAGGGTGCGGATCGCATCGTCCGCGCTGTAGCAGCCGGCGGTGTTGGGCAGGTAGGTGTACTTCGACGGCGGCAGCGCATCGAGCAGGCTGGGCTGGCTGGCATCCTGGCCGATGTTGGTGCGACGGATGGCAACGGTGACGATTTCAGCGCCCGATGCCTCGACTGCGAGGCGGGTCTGTTCAAAATCCTTGTATTTGCCCGTTCCGACCAACAGACGGGAAGCATAGGATTGTCCGGCGATAACGAGTGGGCTCATAAAGTTCAGTTGAGGCGTTAGGGGTGAAGGGTAAGGAGCAGAAAGTGAGGAGCGAAGGGTAAGGTACAGGCCGTGGGCTTCGCACTTCACCCCTAACGCCTCACCCCTCACTCACATCAGCCGCCGCCGACCGCGACGACGATTTCCAGGCGGTCGCCGCTGGCGAGTGGGGTGCCAGCATGCTGGCTGCGCGGGACGATTTCACCGTTTCTTTCGATGGCAATGCGTTTTCCCATCAGATCCAGCGACTCGATCAGTTGGGCAAGGGTAAGCGGCGCGGGGAAAGTACGGGTTTCGCCGTTGATGACCAGTTCAATCACAACTTCTATCCGGACACAAGTTTCAGTATGATGCCGAATTCTACCGCGCGGGCGTCGTATAGTGGCATTACCTGAGCTTCCCAAGCTCATGAGGAGGGTTCGATTCCCTTCGCCCGCTCCAAATCCTTGCGAACACATCATTATTCCTGCTCATAGGCAGCAGCTCGATATTTCTTTTGGCTGGCCACACCCATATTTGTAAGCAGCCACTTACTTGCAAATCCTTTCCGGAACTTGTCTCACACATTTCATCCCGTCCTGTGTGAAGCTTTTTTACCAAAATACTTAAAGTTTTTTACTGGCGTTTCCGTTAGTCCAGTTGTGCGGTTGTGCGTCAACTTTCTGACACAATCGCCGACTACCGAACAGGGCAAACCCGCCGCGAGACGGGGACGCAAAGTTACCGGTCTCGTCATTCCTCCACGGACATTCGAGACAGCGGGACCGCCGGCAATTCTCCGGTCATGCACCTCCCACCCCGTTCTCATGTCGGCCAACCGCTAAAACCGCGAGGTGAGCCATATGGAGACCGAGATGCCTGACAATTCTGTCGTTGTTAACCTCAATGAATTCGAGCGTTCGCGCCGTGCACAGGTCTCTGCCGAGACCTTGACCATTCTTCATGGCTGCCGCAACCTGCTGATCGAGGGCGCGACCCGCGTCCTGACACGACAAACCGAAGCGATGGAAAGCACCTTGCTGGCAATGGCCGATCGATCGCCCCTGCTGGATACGCGCAACACCTATTACGGTGCCCAGAGCATTCTCAACAAACAGGCCAACGAATTACTCAGCGCCTGCAAGGACACGTATTGCCAGGCCTTCAATGACTTTGTCCATAACAGGCGCGAGAAGACCGCCTCGCCTGAGTCGCTTGAACTGTCATTGGTCGGTGACCAGGATTACGAGATCACATTGGCGGTCGACAAGGCCACCTCGCGCCTGCGCTACAACTGTGCAGAAGAAATGGTTGCGCTGGATGCCCGNATCGCCCAACTGATGGGNCGCTCTGATTTATCCGAAAATGACAATCCGCTGGGTCCACGCACGCTGTGCGAAGCCTTGCTTGACGGCATAGGCCGCATCCAACTGGAACAGAATGTGCGGATCGTGCTCCTCAACCAGTTCGATCTGGTGCTGACCACCGAACTCGCGCACATCTATCAATCCATCAACCGTTACCTGATCGACCACGGCATCCTGCCTGACCTCAAAGTCGGCCGAAGCAGTCGTGCTCACCATGCAGCAGGTTCCTCAAACGCTGCTTCTGCATCAAGTTCTGCAGCCGCCATGCCGGGACAAAAAATTGGCGACATGTTCAATCTGTTCGAGCAACTGGCAGGACTGGGCGGTCAGGCCCCTGGAGGCTCGGGTGGGCATGCCGGGGTTGGGGCTCAGTCAGGTCACAGCGGTTTCAACCTGCTTGATTCGCTAAGCCAGCTACAGGCAGGTGCCATGACGCTTCCGGGCGGCGGCCGTTTCGAGCTGCCCATGCTGGAAGCAACCAGCATCCAGAACGTGTTGCGCAGCCTGCAGCAAAGTCCTGTCATGCAAGCGGCAAGCCCGCTCGACGCGGTGCTGGTGGATGCTGTGGCGGTCCTGTTCGATGTGGTATTCGACGTGGCAGCCATTCCCGATCGGCTTAAGGCGCAAATTGCCCGGCTGCAAATTCCAGTGTTGAAAGCGGCCATGCTGGACCGCAAGTTTTTTTCGCAGTCCAATCATCCAGTGCGTCGCATGCTGGACGCGACCGCCACACTTGCAATCCACCTGCCCGATAACGAAGCGGGCAATGCCCGCCTGGAAATCGTTTCCCAAATAGTCAGCCGGGTTCTCGACAACTTTGACCAGGATCTCGCTGTGTTCGAGTCCGCCGCCACCGAACTCGAAGCGATGGGCTCCAAGCTGGAAGAGGCGCTGGAGGAAACAACGGACGTCAGCCTGCAGCAGGATATTGCCCAGATCAAGCGTGCCGAGCGTGCCGAACTCGCACCGGTCATCGTGCATGACTTTATCAACCGCGCGCTCAGCGACCAGCCGGTGGCGGAGGCCGTGCGTGAGTTCCTGCGCCGCGACTGGGCACAACTGCTGATGACGGACTACATCAACGAGGGTGAGGAAGGCGCNCATTTCAACAGCCATGTCGAGACCATGCGCGAACTGGTGTGGAGCGTGCAACCCAAGGCCGACATGGACGCTCGACTNATGCTGGTGCGCATTCTGCCGGGCCTGTTGAAGCGCCTGCGCGAAGGATCCGCCGAAATTGATTTGCCTTCCAAAATGGCTGATCGATTCTTCGCAAACCTGGTCATCCTGCACGCCAATGCTGTACGCCCCAACGCGCAGCCGGTACCCCTCCCTGAAATCACACCTGAAGAAATTGAGGAAATAGCGGCACTGGANGTGGCAGCAGTGGCTGCTGTCGAAGTCGCCCCTGAGGCCGTTGCCAGAGTCGAAATCGTCGTACCCGAAGTTGAAGACGANTTCACCCTGCGTGCTCGCTCCTTGAACAAGGGCGACTGGGTGGAGTTCCATTACGAAGACGGCACGTTCCGCTGGGCGCGTCTGGGGTGGGTTGGCGGCGTAAAAAACACCTACCTGTTCTCGGATCAGGACGGCATGAACAGTTTCTCCATCGGGCTGCACCGNCTGGCCGACAAACTGCGCCGTGGCGATGCGGTGCTGGTCGAGCGCAAATCCATCACCGAATCGGCGTTTGGCAAGCTGATGAAGCTGTTCCTCCAGAAGCTCAGCCCCGCCTGAGACGCAAACAGCCGATTCATCGGCTTCACAGCAACAGCCCCTCCTTGCGTGGACAATCCTGGTCCCCGAGGAGTGGGCCAGGCCCGACCCACCCTTTGAGGGGATCCCAAGCCCCGCCATTGATTCACGACCTCACCCCGGCTACCCTGTCGGGGTGAAATCGTTTGCATCCCGCATCATCCGCTGGCAACAGTTCCACGGACGCCATACCCTGCCCTGGCAATCCAACCGCGATCCTTACCGCATCTGGCTGTCCGAAATCATGCTGCAGCAGACCCAGGTTGCCACGGTCATCCCGTATTTCGAACGTTTTGTGGCCCGCTTTNCCGATCTGCCCGCTCTGGCTGCTGCGCAAGAGGATGAAGTGCTCGCCCTGTGGAGCGGGCTGGGTTATTACAGCCGTGCCCGCAATCTGCATGCTGCCGCACGCGCAATCGCCCAGAGGCATGACGGACGATTTCCGACCACGCACGATGTCATCGAACAACTTCCGGGCATTGGCCGCTCCACTGCCGCTGCGGTGGCGGCCCTCGCATTCGGCCAGCGTTGTGCCATTCTCGACGGCAACGTCAAACGCGTACTGGCGCGCCACGGCGGGTTGACGGGCTGGACGGGCGACAGGAAAGTCGAAACCGTGCTGTGGCAACGGGCGGAATCACATCTGCCCACCAGGGAAATCGAGACCTATACCCAAGGCATGATGGACCTTGGCGCGCTCGTCTGCACCCGCAACCGGCCAGCCTGCACGGACTGTCCGGTCAGCGCCGACTGCGTCGCCCGCACCCAGCGCCGCACCGCCGATTTACCGACACCACGCCCCAAGCGTGTTTTGCCCGAAAGGCAGGTGCAGATGTTGCTCATGCTCGATCGTGGTGAACTGATGCTGGAAAAACGGCCAGCACGTGGCATCTGGGGCGGATTGTGGAGCCTGCCCGAAATCCCACCCGGGATCGATCCGGCCAGCCATTGCCATGAGCATTTCGGCTTCACAGCCCGGGCACAGCAGGCCTTGCATCAACTCAGCCACAGCTTCACGCACTTCAAGCTGCACATCCAGCCGGTGCAGTTGCAACTTGCCCCGCGTCACGCCAGCCCGCCCGGCCGGATCTGGTTGCCCCCCACCGACGCACTGGACGCAGCCCTGCCGGCGCCGGTACGCAAACTGGTGGCGCAGCTAGTAGGCTGCTGAGCATCCCATGCANTGATTGCTCCATAAATAACGGCAGATGTGGCTGGCCCGGCCTNCAGCGTCGTGACTCGACCCTGGCCGAACGCAGGCGTGATGCTATAAATGGATTAATGATTGCTTGCCTCAGGANCGCCATGAATATGCCGAACGATGTGTCCGGACCGGCCATTTTTGACGAGGACGGTTTTTTGATTGACCCGGCGATGTGGAGCGAGAGTCTTGCAGACCGCATCGCGCAGAATGACGGTCTGGGAGAACTCAGCGAATTGCAGATTGGACTGCTGCACGCGTTGCGGCGCGAGTTCTCCAAACATGGGACGGTGACGGCACTGAGCCATGTCTGTCACCTCACCGGGCAGAGTGCCGACTGCATGCAGCATTTGTTCCCCAACCCGCGCGAAGCATGGCGCGTGGCGGGTTTGCCGAACCCGGGCGAGGAAGCGAAGGCATACCTGTAATTCATCCGGCAGTGCAGCCGCAGCCAACCATTCACTCAGCCGCCTTCAAGGCTGATCAGAAGCGCGACAACTCCTCCCGCGTAGCATCGCCCTCGGCAGTCGCACCTGCCAGATCATAAGTGCGCGCAGCCAGCGCCAGCCATCGTCCAGCCTGCGCCCAGTCGCGCTGGTCCCGTGCCAGCCAGCCGCGATAGCGTGCCGCAACCGCCAGCCAGTACTGGTCGCCCGCACGCTCGATCAATGCCGCGCCTTCGTCGAGCATGGCCTGGGCCTCCTCAAACCTTCCGGCTTCTCGATACAGGTTGCCCAGGTTCATCAAATGCTTGCCCAGATGGTGGAAATGGCCCTGGGCGCGGTTCAGCGCGATGGCCGCCTGCAGCCATTTTTCAGCTGCGGAACGGTCGCCCTGCGCCTGCAGGATCAGACCCAGATTGTTTAGACTGGCCGAACGTTCGGACAGGTCGGGATTGAGCGGGATGGATTCCTGGTAAAGCGCCTGGGCCATGGCCACATTTCCCTGCGCATAGACCAGGCCGGCCATGTTGTGCAGTGCGGTCGCCAGATTCTGCTGGCTGGACTCGCGCCTCGCCCACGCCAGTGCGGCCTGGCCATATTGCATGGCTTCACGTTCACGTCCCAGCCTGCGCAGGGTGACTGTCAGCCAGTTATAGGCGTAGGTGCGCAATTCCGCCTGCGGACGTTGCTGTTCGACCGTGCGCAAGTACTGCAATGCTTCGGCAAAGTGCCCGGTTTCATAAGCAGCGCGGGCGGCGCACATGCTCGCCACGGCATCAGCGGGCGATGCCACAAGTTGCGCCTGCGCCAATTGACTGGCGTGGACGTAATCAAAAGCGGCGATCGCGTTGTGGCAGTCATCGGCGTGTGCCAGCGGAACACCCAGGGCCAGCACCAAAACCGTCCAGTTCAGTTTCATTTTAATTTCTCTCCAGTAGCGAATCGTGCCATAGGGTTGGCGCGCACAATGACTCGTGGGCTTTCGCCCATGCTAATTCGGAGTTCACTTTTGTGAGCATCGTTGTGTCCGGAATCCGGTAAAATCTTCGCTTTCCATATGCAAAGAGATTTTTCACCATGTCCATGGCCGACCGCGACGGCGTCATCTGGTACGACGGCAAACTCGTACCCTGGCGCGACGCCACCACCCACGTCCTCACCCACACCCTGCACTACGGCATGGGCGTTTTCGAGGGCGTACGCGCCTACAAGGCCGAACAGGGCACGGCGATTTTCCGCCTGCAGGAACACACCGACCGGCTGTTCCGTTCCGCCCANATCCTCGGCATGAAAATGCCGTTCGACAAGGCCACGATTTTCGAAGCGCAGCGCACCGTGGTGCGCGAGAACAAGCTCGAGTCCGGCTATCTGCGCCCGATGGCGTTCTTCGGCTCGGAAGCCATGGGCATCTCGGCCAAGAACCTGTCGGTGCACGTCATCGTCGCCGCCTGGCCATGGGGCGCCTACCTCGGCGCGGAAGCGCTGGAGCGCGGCATCCGCGTCAAGACCAGCTCGTTCTCGCGGCATCACGTCAACGTCACCATGTGCAAGGCCAAGGCCAACGGCAACTACATAAATTCCATCCTTGCGCACAAGGAAGCCGAGACGGACGGCTACGACGAAGCGCTGTTGCTGGACGTCGATGGCTTCGTCGCCGAAGGCTCGGGCGAAAACTTCTTCATGGTCCGCAACGGCAAGCTCTACACGCCGGACCTCACGGCCGCGCTGGAAGGCATCACCCGCGACACCATTGTCCAGCTGGCCGCCGAAATCGGCCTGCCGGTGATCGAGAAGCGCATCACGCGCGACGAAGTCTATACCGCCGACGAAGCCTTCTTTACCGGCACTGCCGCCGAAGTTACGCCAATCCGCGAACTCGACAACCGGACGATCGGCGAAGGCACACGCGGCCCCATCACGGCCAGGCTTCAGGCGATGTATTTTGACTGTGTGCACGGCCGGGCTGCCGGCCGCACCGACTGGCTGACCCCGGTCAAGTAATCGAGCACCGCATGAGCGAACGGCACGACAGCACCCCAAAGCACCCTGATGTTCAGAAGGGTATCAATACCCAGCGCCTCATCGAGGTGACGGAAAGCGATCTGCCCCTGCACTGCCCAATGCCGCAGCATGCAGACTGGAACGCCCATCCCCGCGTTTATCTTCCGATCGAGTCGAGTGGCAATGCGCTTTGCCCCTATTGCGGCACGCTCTATCGTCTGAAAGGCAAACCCAGCGGCGGCTCGCACTGAGCGCCGTCCACCCAAGCAACAAGGAGATTCCCATGAAGCGTATTGCCATCCTCGCCACATTGCTCTTGCTGTCCAGCCACACCGTCTGGGCTGCCGACTCCAAGCAGGACATGCAGGCTGAAATGAAAAAAATGCAGGAAGCGCAGGCCAAGCTGATGGCCGCGATGATGGTGGAGAAGCGGAGCCGTCTCGGATTCAATGAAACCGTCGCCGCCTTGCAGGACGCTGCCAGGAAGCGGGGTTGGGAAGTGGGTCCGGTCATGGACATGCAGGAAGCCATGCTTAAAGCCGGTCAAAAGGGTGCCAAACCGTTCAAAATGCTGGTGATGTGCAACAAGGACCTCGCCGAGAGCCTGATCAAAGCCCAGGTCGCCCAAAAGGCCATGCCGTTCGCACCCTGTCGCCTGAGCGTCTTCGAGGGAGACGATGGCAAGGTCTACATAGCCAAGCCCAACACGGAATTTATGGCGCAGATGGCTGCGCCCGCCTTCGCTCCCTTGTTGAAAAAATTTGCCGAAGAAGAAAACGCCGTTCTGGCGAAAATCACCGAATAGGTGAACTTGTCTTTCTGGCGACAACAGCTATCCCAACAAACGTCGTGCGCACAACAATCGCCCACGTCGTTCCCAACGCATCGAGTCAGGCGCACAGCCGATCCGATCTTGAATTGCGATCGCCGGTTCATGCAGCAAAACCGTTCACGTTCTAGCGTCAGCGCGCGGGGGCCTCGGCGCATTCCGCATTACAGCGCCGGGTACCATGCGGAACTACCCGGCTGCATGCGTGACCTGGCCCTGCTGACACCTTTAGTCCTCAAGAAATGAACTTTTCTACCCCTGAAGCCGCTGAAGCCGCTTTCTACGCCGCCTTCGAGACTCGCAATCTCGATGCCATGATGGCAGTCTGGGCCAGCGACGACAGCATCGCCTGCATCCATCCAATGGCCGCGCCGCTTGATGGACGTACCGCCGTGGCAGCCGGCTGGCACAGCATGTTCGAGGCCGCCGGACAGTTCCGTGTTCAGGTCGAAATCGCGCACGAAATTCGCGAAGCCACCCAGGTCCTCCGTATCGTTCGAGAGTATCTCGTCATCGGTCAGGAAACCGAACCGCGTCCGCCGATATTGGCGACCAACCTGTATCGCAAGGAAGGCGAAAGCTGGCACATGGTGCTGCATCACGCTTCACCGCTCCAGATCGGCGGCACGCCGCCCGCACGCATGCCGCCCGTTGTATTGCACTAAGGCGCCGCAGGATCCCCGCTTGCCAGGTCATGCAATCCCAGGAAACCACGAGTTATCGCGCCCCCGCCTGGTTACCCGGCGGCCATCTGCAAACGATCTACACCAGTCTGTTCATCCACGCCCCGCCGATTGCTTACCGGCGCGAGCGGCTGGAGTTGCCGGATGGCGATTTTCTTGATTTCGACTGGGTGGATGGCCAGCCGGGCGCCCTAAAGGATTCTTTTCAATACCCCCTTGAGTGGTACTCCGATCCACTACGCGCTGAAGCACGTGTGGAGTCGTATGCCCTAAAGGACTCCGATCCACTACGCGCTGAAGCACGTGTGGAGTCGTATGCCCTAAAGGACTCCGATCCACTACGCGCTGAAGCGCGTGTGGAGTCGTATGCCCCGGTGGTAGTGCTGTTCCACGGGCTGGAGGGCAGCGCCGACAGTCCCTATGCGCGTAATCTGATGGCCGCCGTGCAGATACGCGGCTGGCATGGCGTGGTGGCACATTTCCGCGGTTGCTCGGGCGAGGACAATCGGCTGCCGCGCGCGTATTTCGCCGGCGACAGCGAAGATATCGAACGCATCCTGCAGCAGGTCAAATCGCAGCATGTCCAGGCGCCGATTTACGCAGTTGGTGTCTCGCTCGGTGGCAACGCCTTGTTGAAATGGCTGGGAGAGACGGGCGACGCAGCACGCATTCTGGTCGAAGCTGCAGCGGGCATTTCCGCGCCGCTCGATCTGACTGCCGCCGGGCACACTCTCGATCGCGGCTTCAATCGTCGGGTCTACACCGCGCGCTTTCTCCTCACCCTGAAAGCCAAGGCCTTGCGCAAGGCTGCGCGATTCCCCGGGGTTCTGGATGCCAAGGCAATCGCTGCCGCCACCACCTTCCGCGAATTCGACACCCTGGTCACGGCGCGCCTGCATGGCTTTCGCGATGCCGAAGACTACTGGCTGCGGGTTTCGTCCAAGCCTCTGCTCAAATCCATCCGCGTGCCCACGCTCGTCATCAACGCCAGGAACGACCCCTTTCTGCCGGCCTGGGCCCTCCCAAGCCGGGACGAAACCTCATCTGCGGTTACCCTCGATCAGCCCGCAGCCGGCGGCCATGTGGCCTTTCCCTGCGGCCCTTTCCCCGGCAACATCGACTGGCTGCCGCGGCGGCTGATGCAGCATTTCGACAGCCAGCGCAGGTAGAATCGACGCATCACCATACAGGGAGCGGCGTTGTGGAATACCCGAAGGAAATCTTCAAGGCTTACGATATTCGCGGCATCGTCGGCAGAACCTTCACGTCCGAAATCGTTGAAGCCATCGGCCATGCGATCGGCAGCGAAGCCGTGGCACGCGGCCAGAAGGAAATCTGCATCGGCCGCGACGGCCGCCTGTCCGGCCCCGATATGGCCGCCGCACTGGCGCGCGGTATCCGCAAGGCGGGTATCGGGGTAGTCGACCTCGGCATGGTCGCCACGCCGATGACGTATTTCGCCGCGTACCAACTGGGGACGAACAGTGCCGTGATGGTCACCGGCAGCCACAACCCGCCCGACTACAACGGACTGAAAATGGTGCTCGGCGGCGAGACGCTGTCCGGCGACACCATCCAGAAACTGCGCGAACGCCTGGTCAACAACGACCTCGCGCACGGCAACGGCGGCTACCGCCAATACGACATCGCCGGCGAATATCTCGCCCGCATCGTCTCCGACGTCAAGCTCGCACGCCCGATGAAGATCATCATCGATTGCGGCAACGGCGTGCCCGGCGCGTTCGCGCCCAAGTTGTACCGCGACATGGGCTGCCAGGTGGAAGAGCTGTTCTGCGAAGTCGACGGCAATTTCCCCAATCACCATCCCGATCCCTCGCAGCCGAAGAACCTGCAGGACCTGATCGCCGCGCTGAAAACCAGCGACGCCGAAATCGGCCTGGCCTTCGACGGNGACGGCGANCGNCTCGGCGTGGTGACCAAGGACGGCAGCATCATCTTCCCCGACCGCCAGCTGATGCTGTTCGCCGACGACGTGCTCTCGCGCAATCCCGGCGCCGAGATCATTTTCGACGTGAAATCGACGCGCAAGCTGTTCGGCTGGATCCGCGAACGCGGTGGCCGCCCGCTGCTGTGGAAAACCGGCCATAGCTTCATCAAGGCCAAGATGAAGGAAACCGGTGCCCTGCTGGCCGGTGAAATGTCCGGCCACGTGTTCTTCAAGGAACGCTGGTATGGCTTCGACGACGGCCTCTATGCCGGTGCACGCCTGCTCGAATACCTCTCCAGACAGGCCGACATCAACGCCACCCTGCACGGCCTGCCCGACACGGTGAACACGCCCGAACTCAACATCAAGATGGCTGAAGGCGAACATTACGCGCTGATGGACACGCTGCAGAAAACCGCGCGCTTCCCCGATGCGCAGGAAGTCATNACCCTCGATGGGCTGCGCGTGGAATACGCGGAGGGTTTCGGCCTTGCGCGTCCGTCCAACACCACGCCGGTAATCGTGCTGCGCTTCGAAGCCGACAATGCCGAGGCGTTGGAGAAAATCCAGGCCGATTTCCGCCGCGTGATTCATCAGGCCGCACCCGAACTCAGCCTGCCGTTTTAACCCCATGCTGCCCATGACCCCGGGCACAAGGAGATGCGTTCACTCCCCGGCAACGACCTGGAAGGGGCAGGCGGATCGACAAGGTCAACATGGATATCAAAGGGCATCGCAGCGTTTGGACACCAAAACATGACTGCTGAACGTGTACCCGATTCCGTTGAGGGAAAGCCCGTTGTGCTCTGGTGGGGGCGTTTCGATCCGAACTACTCCCGCAACCGCGTCATGCGCAAATTGCTCGCCGATCTGGGGCTGCAGGTAAAGGATTTCCATCCTGCATTCAGCGGCCTGGGGGACTGGGAGGCACGGCTGCGCAGGCTCCAGCGACCAGCCCTGGTCTGGGTTCCGTGCTTTCGCCAGCGCGACATCGATGCGGCAAGTCGCTGGGCCAGAAAGNATNCCGTGCCCCTGCTGATCGATCCCCTGATCTCCGCTTACGACAAGCAGGTGGATGAGCGGCAGAAATTGGCCCCGGAAAGCCCCAAGGCGAAGCGCTTACTG
>JGI20214J51650_10001718_pt1 | contig 13942 bp, 11 predicted proteins | sample WetSurMetagenome_FD_51650 | JGI IMG/M metagenome (IMG submission 51650) | reverse complement strand
GAAGTTGCAGGCACGGTCGCCGCAGAATCGCATGCAATGCTGTAGGTGAGCGGCCCAAAGGACTGGAATACGAGGTTGAGACCGGCAATGGGTGTGCTAGCGACGGTGAATGGGTCGCCGAAGGCGACGGGGTCCCCGTTGCTGGGGTCCAGTTCACCGTCCTCATTGAGATCGCGAATTGCCACCGGATAGTAGGTTCCTGCCGGCAGGCCGGGGAAGGTGAATGCACCGGTCACACTTGCCACCTGTCCGACGACGAACGACGGCTCGCCGTCTCCAATAGGAGTGGAGCTGAGGGCAACCAGAGCGTATGAGGGAGAAACTCCGGTGGAGCCGCTCGACACGGTCCCACTCACCGCGTAGCTGGGAGCAGGGAAGCTGGATCCGGTTGTGAACGTGATGACCTGCGGAATCGTGAAATTTGCTCCGCCGTCACCTGGAGCCCAGTAGACACAAATGAAGTAGACTGTGTTCGACGCGAAACGTGCGTTCAGATGAACAGTCCGACGGTCGGTACTGTACCACTGTGCGGTGATGGTATCGATATTTGATATAACGCCGAGTTTTTCGCCGAAGCCCTTCGTTGTGTCGATGGGCGCGCTGAACGTAACGCTGAGTGTCGATGATGTAGGCACACCCGTCGTGCCGTCCGCCGGGGTGGATGACACTACCGTGAGTTGTGCTGCAGCGAGAGAAGCTGTGAAGACAAGAACCAACAATAGAGTGAGACTGCGCATGATTCCTCCAAAGTCAAAGATGAATGTGACTATGGGGGTTCATCGTGCAATAAGCCTGCCAAACGACAACGCCGTGGATTCGCCGTTTATCGGCTCACGGAGTGTGCCACAGGAGGAACGCGGCTACATGTCGCCAAATGGAGGTTAAAGGGAGGTCATACCAACTCGATCGCAGGTATCGGCGGTATCAATCCCTTCGCCAGCGCCCTCTTGAACAACTCCTCCAGTCCTCTTTGTCCTTGCGCGCCCATGTCGATGGTCAACTGGCTAACGTACATCTTCACGAATTTCCCTCCCAGTTCACGATCGATGCCGCGTCCCCACTGCATTGCGTAAGGAATAGACTCGTCCTGGTGGTCGTAACCGTATGCGATGCTTTCCTTCAGTCCGAGTGATAACCGGCGCGCGAGGTCGATACCCAAATCCTTCCGGACCACGTCCAATCCCAGGGGCAGCGGGAGACCGGCGGTCTCTTTCTCCCAGAACTCTCCGAAGTCCAGTATTTTGTGGTATCCCAGCGATTGGTACGTGATCTGCCCTTCATGGATCAGCAGTCCCGCATCTACGGAGTCATCATCGACGGCATCCATGATCTTGTCAAAAGGCATATCGATGTTCTTGATGCCGTTCGTGAACGTTCGAAAGAGGAGGGAGGCTGTAGTGAGTGGGCCGGGTGTTGCCACGGTCTTTCCCCTGAGATCGTCCAGTGTCTTGTACCTTCTTGAAATGATTACGGGTCCATACCCTTCGCCCATACTGGCACCCGTCCGCATGATCCAGTATTTGTCGGCGACGTAGGGGAATGCATGTGCGGAGATTGCGGTGACCGGCAATTCCGCGCGCATGGCGCGTTNATTGAGTGACTGAATGTCTTCGAGCATGTGCTCGATCACGATTCCTTCGAGTTTCACCTTGCCGCTTGCGAGGCCGTAAAACATGAACGCATCGTCCGGATCCGGACTGTGGCCGACGCGCAGGATTTGTTCTTGAGTACTCATTTGTCTCCCGTGTAGATAGTCGCTATGCCGAATGTCAGACGTTGTTGCCGGACGTCGCGGAATCCGATGCCGCGTAATATGCCGGCGAATTGCTCTCCCTCCGGAAAACGCATCACCGTGTCGGGCAGATAGGTATAGGCTTCCGTGCTTTTTGAAATCAGACGTCCGACGAGCGGAAGGATTCTCCGGAAATAGAAAAAGTAGATCTGTTTGAATGGAAACCACCCGGGACGGGAGAACTCGAGGACGACAATACGTCCGCCCGGCCGGAGGACACGGTGCATTTCCCCCAAACCCATCTCCAGATGTTCGAAATTCCTGGCGCCAAAGGCGACGATTGACGCATCCATGCTTTTGTCGGGGATATCCAGATGTTCTGCTTCACCGGAACGAAGGGTTATGATGTTCTGGAGGCCCTTGCGTTCGATTTTCCTTCTTCCGATTGCCAGCATTTGCTCTGCGATATCCACTCCAACCACCTCCCGCGGACGCAAGCGAACGCTGGCGATTGCGAAGTCGGCAGTGCCAGTGGCAACGTCAAGGATGTGTTGTGGCGCAATATCGCGCAGACACTCGACAGCCCTATGTCTCCAGTAGAGATCAATCCCGCCGCTGAGCAAGTGATTCAGTAGATCGTACCGGTAGGCAATGGAATCGAATAGCGAGCGTACGTAGTGCTTTTCCAGGGTTGGAGCTTGTGTATGAATGGACGTTTCTTTCGTGCCGGAAGCCATTATTCCCAGGAAAAATACGAAACTTACACTTCACTTCCAACGATCGAGTGCCGGCAGTTCCGGCAAGCGGTCACAGCACGGCCCGGCAACGAGTGTTCTTGCCCTTGACTTTCACGAGGGGTTCCCGTACTCTTTTTGATATGAAAAACACAATTGTAGTGCATCTGGGGCCTGGAAGGCACCGATCGTATGATATTGTGATCAAGGCCGGTGCGCTGACAACTCTACCTTCGATCATCACGAAGAGGTGGCCTGGCCGCCGGGTGTTTCTTGTTACGGACGCCAATGTCTCTCGTCTCTACGCGAAGACCCTACAGGACGCGTTCGATGATGTAGGTATTGACAGTGCTCTGTTTGAAGTGCCTGCAGGCGAAGAGACGAAATCGATTGACATCTATTACGCGCTGCTTGGGGCGTTGCTCGAGTCGGGCATCAAACGGAACAGCCTTGTCATCGCGCTGGGAGGGGGTGTCGTGGGAGATCTCGCGGGATTTGCCGCAGCGACGGTCCTTCGGGGAGTTGAATTCATCCAGGTTCCCACCAGTCTTCTGGCCCAGGTGGACAGCAGTGTTGGCGGCAAGGTAGGCATTGATCATGAGGCCGGCAAGAATCTCATCGGGGCCTTCCATCAACCCTCATTTGTATTGATCGACCCGGCAGTTCTCCGGACGCTGCCGCAGACCGAATTTCACAACGGACTTGCAGAGGTCATCAAGATTGCTGCAGCACTGGATGCTGGCTTCTTCCGTCTCCTGGAGCGCAACACCTCACGCATCACAAGGACCGACACGCGGTTTCTTAGCACGGTGATCCATCGTGCAGTGTCGTTGAAGGCTGCGGTTGTGGAACACGATGAGCGCGAATCAGGCCTCCGGAAATCACTGAACCTCGGCCACACGATCGGTCACGCGATCGAGGCAACATCGGACTTCGCGATCAAGCATGGCGAAGCGGTAGCGATAGGGCTCGTTGCAGAGTCCCAACTGGCTGTGTCTGCCGGGCTCCTCGCTGTCGATGATTATGTGAGGCTTTTGCGCCTTCTTGCACAGTGTCATCTTCCGGCCAAGGTGCCGTCGGGGATCAATGAGAAGAAATTCTTCCGCACTCTTTCGGTCGACAAGAAGAACACCGGTGCGGAACCATCGTTCGTTCTATTGCGGAAAATCGGTGTGTCGCTGGTCGGCGTCCGGCTTCCTCATGCCAGGATCCAGGCGCTCTTGCGATGATCATTGTTCCTATCACCGGCCCGTCACCAGAAGAGGCGATCGTGCAGATCCGCTCTTCGGTTCGGTATGCGGATCTGTTCGAGCTCCGGATTGATCTGTTGTCGCAGATGGATATCGGAATGCTCATCGCGTCCACCCGAAAACCGATCATTGCAACATGTCGCCCCGTTCGTGAAGGGGGCAGGTTTGAAGGCAGTGAGGAGGTACGCTTTGATCTGCTGCGGCATGCAATCGATGCGGGCGCACGATTTGTGGATCTCGAGCTGGACGCCTGGGGTGCCGGGCGTCAACGACTTGCCGTATGCAAAGGGAGGCCGCAGTGGATTGTGTCGCACCATGTGCTTGATCGTTCTCGCCTGCGCGTTGATGCACTGTATACGGCGATGAGGAAGACGGGTGCGGGGGTTCTGAAATTCGCCTATGTGACCGAGGATGCTTGGGAGATTCACGCGGCTCTGCGGTTTTTCGCCCTTGCACGCAAAGACGGGCAACGGGTCATTGCCATCGCCATGGGCGAGGCGGGTGAGGCGAGCCGCGTTCTGTACAAAGTATTCGGCGGATGGGCCACATTTGCGGGGTCAGAAGACGGCCGTCAGTCGGCGCCTGGACAGCTTCCCGGGTCCATGATGAAGAACGTCTTTCGTGCCCATCAACGTACAGCCGCGACCAGGATCTTCGGACTTGTCGGAAATCCGGTTCGACAAAGCAAGGGGATATACATTCATAATCCTCTCTACCGGAAACTCGGCAGAAACGCCATATACTGTCGTTTCAAGATTGACGATCTCACCCGGTTCATGAAGTCCTTCGAGGGGGTGCTCAGCGGTTGCAGCGTCACCGCACCCCACAAACAGGAGATGATGAATTTTTTGGCGACAGCGGATCCATTGGCGCGCGCGTTGGGTGCAGTGAANACGGTTGTTCGTCGTTCNACGGGATATTTCGGAGCCAACACCGATGCGCGCGGTGCCCTTGATGCAATCGAGAAAGAGCTCCGGGTGAGCGGGCGGCGATTGGTTGTGCTCGGGGCGGGGGGTGCGGCGCGAGCAATTGCCGGAGAGGCGGCCCGACGTGGTGCCAGGGTGTACGTGGCCAATCGGACCGTACNACGAGCGCGNAACGTTGCACGTGCGCTTGGAGTGAAATGGACGGCCCTGGNGGACGTCGCATCATTGGAACCGGAAATCCTGGTGAATGCCACATCGGTAGGAATGTGGCCGAANATTGATGCTTCGCCCTTGAGGAAGATACCTGGCACAGTGCGTCTTGCCTTCGATGCGATTTACAGCCCGGCCATGACGAAATTTCTGAAAGACGCCCACACGCAGGGGGCCGTTACGGTGACGGGAGTGGAGATGTATGCCCGTCAGGCGGTCGAACAGATTCGCTTGTTCACCGGCAGGAGACCTGATGCTGCCGATGTCAAGCGCCTCTTCCTTGCTGCTACGCGTAACCCATAGAGCGAAACCCGGCACTTGAAAACCGGATGTTCAGACCCCAGACCCACTCTACCCATGCCATCATCCCGCACCATCGAACCCACCGGGCCCCTCCATGGATCAATCACGGTGCCCGGATCGAAAAGCCTCACCAACAGAGCGCTTGTGTGTGCAGCAATGGCAAAGGGGGAGTCGTTGATTCGCAACGCATCAGACAGCACTGATACGGCGATGATGATCAATGGTCTGAACCAGCTTGGCATACTGGCGAGGCCGGCGGGTGGCGCGCTCGTGGTTGAGGGCACGGGGGGAAGACTATTTGCCCCTCGATACTCGATTCCGGTTGGGAATGCGGGCACGACACTTCGGTTTCTCCTTTCCGTGGCTGCCCGGGCGCAAGGCACCACGGTGTTCGAGGGATCGGAGCGGATGGGGCAGCGGCCGATTTCGGATCTTGTCGACGCGTTCCGCGATCTCGGGATTGTCGTCGAACATCAAGCCGGCATAGCGCGTTATGCGGTGCATGGTGGCGCCTACCTGGGAGGAGAGGTCACCATCAGCGGGGAGAAGAGTTCGCAGTTTATTTCCTCGCTGTTGTTGGCTGCGCCGGGTACGCCACGGGGTGTTGCGGTGCATGTGAGAGGTGCACTTGCTTCAGCGCCCTATCTTGCCATGACCGTAGAAGTGATGCGCATGTTCGGTGTCAATGTTGTGGTGACCGGTACGGACTACGGGGTATCTCCTGGTGCATCCTATCATCCGGCTGAATTCGCAGTGGAGCCGGATGCTTCAAGTGCGACGTATGCGTTCGGGGCTGCATCGGTCACGGGTGGGACTGTGACGGTCAAGGGTGTGCAGAAGGCTTCGCTGCAGAGTGATGCCGGTTTGCTGGAGGTGCTCGGTGCAATGGGATGTACGNTCGAGTGGATGCCGGACGGTGTCACNGTCTCGTGCCGGCGTGCGCTCCACGGAATCGTCGTCGACATGAACCGGATGCCCGATGCGGTTCCGACGCTGGTTGCGGTTGCGTTGTTCGCAGGCGGGCCGACGCACATCACGAACGTGGCACATCTCCGCTTCAAGGAATCAGACAGACTTGGGACTCTTGCGGAGGAGCTGCGTCGTCTTGGTGCGGACATTGCCGTAGCAGACGACGGGATGGTTATTCGTCCGGTGCCCTTGCATGGGGCAACACTGGATGCACATGAGGATCATCGACTTGCGATGAGCTTTGCGCTCATCGGGCTGCGGGTTCCGGGTGTCACAATCATCGGACCCGAGTGCGTGGCAAAATCGTTTCCCCGTTTCTGGGATGAGTTGGATAGACTGGCATCAGGGAGNTAGGACATGGCTGGCAATCGCTTTGGCAAGCACTTCCGGATCACCACGTTTGGCGAGAGCCACGGTCCGGCTCTCGGGGTTGTGATTGACGGTGTGCAACCCGGTGAGGTATTTGACGTGGGGGTGATTCAACGTGAGCTGGACCGACGCCGTCCGGGGCAGAGCAGGGTCACGACTCCGCGGAAGGAGGCCGACCGGGTGGAAGTGCTGAGCGGCGTCTTTGAAGGCAGAACCACCGGTACGCCGCTTTGCATGATTATTCGGAACACGGATCAGCGTCCCGCCGCCTATGCGAATGTACGGGAGGTATTTCGTCCGGGACATGCGGGTTACACGTATCTGGCAAAGTTCGGTGTTGCAGATTACAGGGGAGGGGGACGGTCATCCGGACGAGAGACAGCCGGACGTGTGGCTGCGGGAGCTTTCGCAAAGGCGATGCTCGCGCGTCTGGGCACCGAGGTCTTCGGGTACACAACGGAGGTTGCAGGCATCCGCGCAAAGTCATTCCGGAAGGACGTGATTGAACAGAATCCGCTCCGTTGTGCAGATGCCGCAGCCGCGCTGAGAATGGAACGGGCTGTGCTTCGTGCAAGGAAAGAAGGGGATTCGGTCGGCGGTATCGTAGAAGTGACTGTACGGAACCCCCCGGTTGGACTTGGAGATCCGGTCTTCGACAAACTCGAGGCGGATCTCGCGAAGGCCCTGATGTCGATAGGGGCCGTCCGCGGTTTTGAGATCGGCAACGGCTTTGCGTGTGCCGGGCTGCGGGGAAGCCAGAACAACGATCCGATCTACTTTGACAAGGCGACGGGCAAGTTCCGTACGCGCACAAACAATGCCGGAGGCATTGCCGGGGGGATCTCCAACGGCGAGGATATTGTCGTCCGCATCGCTGTGAAGCCGACATCCTCGATTCACAAGGAGCAGGAGAGTGCAACGGTTGATGGACGTGCAACGCGCCTTGTTGTAGAGGGACGCCATGACCCGTGTATCTGTCCCCGGATCGTCCCGGTGGCGGAAGCGATGGTTGCGCTGAGCCTGTACGATCACCTTCTCCGGCAGCGGCTGATGAAGCGCGGGAAAGCCAAGACCGAGAGGCGTGCATCCCTGGCATTGATCGACGCCGGGATCGGGCTTCTCCGGGACGAGCGAAAAGAATTATTGCGCGGTATCGGAAAACCGGGGCGCAGAAAGTAGTATATTAGAGAGGACGGGAACGCCGTGTGATCGAAATCCGAAACCTCATAAAGAGATTTGGCAGCAGCANTGCAGTCAATGACATCACGTTGACTGTTGCCAAGGGGCAGTTCTTCGGTTTTCTTGGGCCGAACGGNGCGGGGAAGACGACCACGATCAAGACGCTCACGGGATTGTATCGACCGACATCGGGAACGTGTTGTGTCAACGGGTTCAACGTCCACTCCGATCCTGTTTCTGCAAAGCGGAGTTTTGGGTATGTTCCGGATCAGCCTTTTCTGTATGAAAAACTGACCGGGCGTGAGTATCTGCATTTCATCGGTGGTCTCTTCCGGGTGCGGGCCGACGAGTTACAGGCAAGCATCGAGCACTATGTGACCCGCTTCGAAATGGAGGGGTTCATTGATAGAGCTGCCGAAGAGTACTCTCAGGGGATGAGGCAGCGGGTAGCCCTTGCCGGCGCATTGGTGCACGAACCGACCGTATTGATTGTTGATGAACCGTTGCTCGGGCTTGATCCCCGCAGTTCGTGGCTGGTGAGAGAATTCCTCAAGCAAAAGGCTGCCGCAGGAATGACGATCTTCATGTCCTCGCACCTCCTGCGCGTTGTTGAAGAACTTTGCACCCGGATAGCGATTGTCAAGGGGGGCAAGATCATCTACGAGGAGACTTTTAGCAGTGCNGGAACACAACACGGGACACTGGAGAAGACATTTCTGGAGATCACTCGCTGAGGTCCTCGGTGAATGANGTACGAACGGTGCTCGGGGCCAAATCCATTGTGATCACGAGGAGTCTGTCGGATTTTCGTTTCCATGGTGTCATCAAGAATCTTTCTTCACTGATCATTTTCGGGTGCATGGCCGTAGGGATGTTTCTTCTTGCGCGGAGTGTCACGCTGTTTCTGGTCCGTCAAGTTGGAGTGGGGGTAGAGCCGTTGTACGAGCTCATCGCGGTTGTACTGTTCGCCTTCTTCGTCTCTGCGCATTTCATGAGTTTGATTCTCAGCTACGGGACACTCTACACGGCACGCGAGGTGGAATTCCTCCAGGCTCTTCCTATTGCGCCCGCGAAGCTCTTCGTGCTTCGCGCGGGGGAGAATGTATTTGCCAGTACGGGGGTTCTTCTCCTGATTGGCACGGCAGGGGTTCTGGGGTATGGCGCGGTGTTTCAACTTGCGTGGTATGAGTACCTGATGATGATGTTCCTTGTCATGGTACCTCTTGTCATCATCGCCGGGATTCTTGGGGTGTTATTGCTGATGGTGGTGATTCTCCTGTCGGCGAAAACCGGCGTGCGATGGATGCTGGCTGCGGTGATCCCCGTGTACTCCGCTGTATTGTTCCTGTCGTACCGTATCGCGGACCCAGTGTCAATCATTCGTGAAGCTGTCGCGAGTGCTCACGGTGGATCTCCGGCTGGTGCCGCGATCACCCGTGTGTCTGCCATGTGGTTTCCCCATGGAATGGCCGCATCGGCTCTTCGGTGCATCATTGCAGGTGACGGTGCANGTGCGTTCCTTTCGATTGCGGGACTCCTCGGCATGCTTGGGCTGCTCTCGGTGATCGTGATGTATACCGGTTCCCGGTACTACTACACGACGTGGCTNTTGGTGAGAGAATTGCGGGGCGTTCACGAAAGCGCGCATCGCGTTCGGACGACCGGGCTTATTGATCTCCGGCGACGGTGGACCCGCCGGCCGAATGCCGAGGCGGTGTTGAAGCGGGACATTCTGCAATTCCTCCGCGATCCCGTACAGCGGATACATGCGCTGATGATGGCCATGCTTGTTGTGATCACAGTGGTCTGCGGGGGGATTTCTGTTCTTCCACCGATGCAGACACTGCCGGGCGCGCTTGCGATAGCGACGGTTCTGCTCTTCGACGGTTTTCTTGTGGCGTCAATCGCACTGCGGTTTGTGTTTCCAGCGGTCAGTCAGGAAGGGAACGCTTTCTGGTGCGTCCGGACGGCACCGATTTCGCTCTCCCGTCTCTATTGGATGAAATTCCTCCTCTGGGTGCCGATCGTTCTGGTACCAGCGGAGGTGCTGGTGTGGTCGACGTTGCCCATGGCTCGCGCGCCGGAATCGGTGATGCTTGCATCCGCGGGGGTTATGGCGTTCACGGTGTTCGGATTGGTGAGTATCAATCTCGGGGCGGGTGCATACTTTGCGACGCAACGGGAAGAGAATCCCGTTAAAGTCGCGGCATCGCAGGGAGCCTCGGTGACGTTTCTTGTCAGTCTCTTGTACATTATGGTTGCGGTGACACTACTTGTACTGCCTGTAGCACGCGTCCTTGCCGGGGCTCCCGCCCAACAGGCCAATCGCATGATGCTGAGTGCAGTGATGAACGTTGCGGCCGCTTCGCTCAGTGTGGCTGTAGTTGCGAATATCATAGGCATACGCACACTCCGTAAGGATTTCTAGACGAATGTGGAATCACGCCTTTCGATCTCTCGCCAGAGCGCCCAGGCGCACGGCAATGGTGACGATATGCATTGTGTGCTGTTGGATGGTTGTGCAAGCACAACAGGATGATGTTCAGGACCGGGAGGCGGAAGCGCTCTTCGTACGGGCCGTGGCGTCATACGATCAGGGGCTCTACCCTGAGGCCTCAGAGCAGTTTGCGCAGCTTTCTGCCACATATCCCCGAAGCGTGCGTGTGACGGCGGCCATGATCATGCGGGCAAAGGCGCTGTTCTGGATGGGGGAGAACATGGAAAGCGTGAAAGTCACGCGTACGTTGCTCTCGACATCGCCGTCTTCCTTGTATGCGGCTGACGGGCATTATCTGCTCGGGGCCGTCTACTATCGGATAGGTCGCGTGGACGAAGCCCTGCGTGAGTGCTCGCTCTCATGGGAACTGTTGGCACAATCGGCGCCTCCGCGGTTGCTGGAATCTCTGGGTGCCATGGTCGATACGATTGCCTCCCGGCACCTTACTGTGGAGGCGCTGGAGCGAGCAATTGCCGCGCGAGGAGCTCGCGATTACCACGCCCGATTACTGCTCAATCTGGCTGAGAAACATGCAGCGGTCGAGAACACCACAGGCGCGCGCATGACGCTTGACACGCTTCTCTCGACATTTCCCGAGCTCCAGGGTCAGCCGCGGGTCATGCGGCTTCTGGCGGAAATCGCCGAACGGAGTGACGTGAAGTTGGGCGTGTTGCTCCCGCTCATGCTCAATGAGCCTCCGTCAGCAGGGAAAGAAATCGCAACAGACGTGAATGACGGCATCGAATATGCCATTCAGCAATTTGCGCATGATCCATCGCAGCGGATCAGAGTTACGCTCGTCACCCGTGATACCGAACGGGATCCTGCGCTGGCGTACCGGCTGGTACATGAAATGGCGTCGGATCAGGGGATGGTTGGCATCATTGGGCCGTTGTTCTCGACGACAACAGCGACGGCTGCGCGGGCGGCGCAAGAAGCATCGATTCCGCTGATCAGCCCGACAGCAAACGCAAACGGGCTAGCCGCCGGAGGATCGTTTGTGTTTCAGGCAAACCCGGACTATGAGACCCGGGGTCGCGCCATGGCCCGCTACGCAGTGGAGAGGAAAGGGTACAAGCGGTTTGCCGTGCTTGCCCCTTCGGACGCCTATGGCAAGTTCCTTGCCGACGGGTTTGTGGATGAAGTGCGGCATCTCGGCGCGTCCATTGTTGCAGCGGAGTGGTACGAGAGGGGGAAGTCGGATCTCACCGCTCAGCTCAGGAGTATCCGGCGTGCAGGTCTCCGCATTGGTGCCGATGCCTTCATCTCGTTCGGGGGGAAGAAGAAACTCGGCGAGCTGATGAAGCTGGTGAGTTACGGGGTGTCCGTAAAAACGCTCGACTCGCTGCTCCACAAGGGGGCCATGGTGAATGCCGTCGCTCTGCTCGGCCGCGACGCTGCATCGCGCCTTGATTCCCTCGGGATCTCCGTGGTCTACAACGAAGTCATGACCGATAGTCTCGATACACCGATCACCACAATTGACGCATTATATGCGCCCATCACCTCTCCCGAGGAAATTGGAGTCATTTCGTCCCAGACCGTCTACTTCAACATCCAGGCACAACTCCTTGGTTCGGGTGAATGGAACAACCTTTCGGGACTGGATGAGCACAGGCGCTACACTACAGGTGTCGTGTTTGAATCGGACTCGTATGCAGACACGACCTCGACCGCCTACAGGGAGTGGGCCGCCGGGTACAAGGCACGTGTTCATCGCCGGCCATCGAAGAACTCACTGTTCGGGTTCGATACGGCGGACATGGTTCTCGGAGCGATGCGTGATGGTGCAACAACGCGCCAGGCACTTGCGCGGGCATTGTCGAACACGCACAACTTCAGCGGATACCATTCGGCGATCGGTTTTTCGACCCGTCGAGTGAACACTGTGCTCTCGATTCTCCGTTTTGACGGGCAGAACATAAGCCGCATTGATGAGATCCGGGTTGAATGAGAGGGTGTTCTGTGAAAGAATGGCCTTCCGGAGAAAGGCCCCGGGAGAAACTCCTCGGGAAAGGGGCATCGGCCCTCACGGAGGCGGAGCTTCTTGCTCTCGTGTTGAGAACGGGCACGGGTAGTGTAACAGCGCTGGACCTTGCCCGTGAAGTGCTCTCCAGCGGTCCCTCGCTCCGGGGGCTTGGTACAAGGACACCCGGAGAGCTGATGAGGATTCGTGGCATAGGTCCGGCGAAAGCGGTGGAACTGATTGCCGCATTTGAAATTGGCCGGAGGATGCAAGCGGAGCCTGATGAGGTGAGGCCCATTGTCCGATCTCCCGAGGATGTGGCCCGGCACATGGTCCCGTTGCTGAGAGATCGCCCCAATGAAGTATTCTTCGTACTTTTGCTTGATGCCAAGAATGCACTGAGATCGAAGGTGGAGATCACCAGTGGCACATTGAACGCCAGCCTCGTTCATCCACGGGAAGTGTACAAAGTGGCAATCGATCAGCGGGCAGCCTCAATTATTGTGGTTCACAACCACCCTTCGGGCAATCCGGATCCCAGCAGGGAAGACGCCGAGGTCACCCGCCAGCTTGCGGAGGCGGGGAGAATTGTTGGTATACCGCTCCAGGATCACCTTATTGTGGCCGGGGACCGCTTCACGAGTTTGGCGGAGAAAGGGCTGCTTTAGGAAAAACCCCTCTGCTATTCGGAAAAATTAGCATTTGACAAGGAGATGAATTTTCGTTATACTTGCAGCACAACCCAGCACGGCAATCAAGGCAGTAACCTATCCGTAACCCCATATCTCAGGAGGGTACACATGTTGAAAGCCACAAGGACAGTTATGACCATCGGGATGACGCTCCTTTTTGCAGGATCGCTCTTCCTGTATGGTTGCTCTTCGAGTCCTGACGAGCAGCAATTGAAGGCGCTGCAGACCTTGAAAGACGAGTCGGCGCAGCTCGAGAAGGAGATCAAGGAGAAGGAAATGAAGAAGAGCGATCTGGACAAGGTTGTCGCCGAAAAGAACGCGACAATGAAGAAGTGCGCCAATGATCAGGCAATTGTCAAGCAACGGCTAGCAAAGTGACACTACCAGCGAGGAGTCTCTGAACATGAAATTGCACAACGCTCTGATGATGATCGTCGCTGTCGTGCTCACACTGTCAGTCGGAATGGCGAATGCCCAGGAGATGACAAAAGAGCAGTGGCAGCAGGAAATGAACAAAGCGACGCAGATGCGAAACGACCTTCAGGCGAAGCTAAAGGCGCTCGATGGCAGCATCAGCTCACTCACCGCGGAATCCAGCAGATTGGATGGTGCCTGCCAGACATGTCTGGATGAGCTCTATGCCCTGGTTGGGTCGGATCGTGAGAAGGCGGCTGCCTATCGCAGCGAACTTGATGCGACGGAAGCCAAGGCGGCCGATCTCATGCGCCTTTCCGATGCCGATCTGATGGCCCGGAGCAGCGAAGTGGCCGATCTTGACGCCAAGACAAAAGAACTCTGGTCGAACAAACTTTCCCTTATTCCGGAATTCTGGGATCGCCTGACAGCGCTCGACACGAGGGTGAAGAGCCTCAAGGAGACGATGGCAAAGCAGGTGAAGGTGTATACAGTTGGCACGTGGACCAAGGATCGCGATTGCCTCTGGAACATATCCAAGAAGCCCGACATTTATGACAATGCCTGGTTGTGGCCGCGCATCTGGCAGGGTAACCGTGATCAGATCAAGGATCCGGATATCATTCACACGGGTCAGATGCTGAAGATCCCGCAAGGGAAGGAAATGAACGACGAAGAGAAGGCGGCTGCAAAGAAGTATT
>JGI20214J51650_10001714_pt1 | contig 13954 bp, 12 predicted proteins | sample WetSurMetagenome_FD_51650 | JGI IMG/M metagenome (IMG submission 51650) | reverse complement strand
TGATCCCATTATCAGCGCTTAAGAATCTATATCTTACAACAGATAACGGACATACACTTGAATTGAAGAAAACAACTTATGATAATTCCAGAGAAGTCTTTGGTAAATTGCACCTTTTCCAGGAATTGTGTCCGGTAACACCACTGGTCGCCAGTGAGCTTACCCCGTCAGCTTTTCTGAAGAGACTTACAGACGGATCTACTCCGATAGTTCTGCCTAAGTTGTTTTTTGTTGATCTGAAACTGGGAGAATTAGCCACCAATCCGCTGGCTGGTTCAGTTGAGCATTTACCCTATTCAAACGTTGGCCATCTCAGGGATTGTCTTGAAATCCTCAAGGGTGAATATGAAAAGCACATGAAGACGGTTCAAAGAGTTTATTCAGGTTCATTACTATACAGGACAATTGAATCAGGATTTTATGTTGGATCAAATGATGAAATTCTTTTCTATCCGTATCCTACTCTGGCAGAATTGGAAAATATTAATTATGAATTTTTTAGATCAATATAGTATTAATCATTTAAAATTGAATATTTATTATGGGGAGTTTACCGGGGGCAACCCCTTTTGAAGTAGTCGCAATCTGGAGTGTTCTGGTTATTGCATTTTTCGGACTTGCTTATGCACTATTTCTCCGTCGGCAGGTAATGGCTTGCGATAAAGGAACAGAAAAAATGCAGGATGTTTGGGATGGAATACGACTGGGAGCAAACGCTTATCTTAAGAGACAGTTAAAAACTATTGTTCCGTTGATTTTCGTATTTACAGTGGTCCTTTTCTTGTCTGTGTACGTAGTTCCTCCAACTGAGGAGTCAAAACTGCGTTTTGTCGGTTACTCAGATGAGTCACTGAAACTGATCATCGGTTTTGGCCGTGCAGTAGCATTCATAATGGGTTCTATATTTTCNCTGCTTGTTGGCCAGTTCGGTATGAGNATGGCTGTTCAGGCAAACGTAAGGGTTGCATCAGCTTCAAGNAGAAGTTTTGCAGAAGCTCTGAAAATNGCTTACCGTGCAGGTACAGTAACAGGTATGTTAACTGATGGTTTAGGATTGCTTGGNGGTACTCTTATCTTTATTATTTTCGGTGTTGCATCACCTGATACACTTCTTGGATTCGGTTTCGGAGGTACACTTCTTGCTCTCTTCATGAGAGTCGGTGGTGGTATCTATACAAAAGCTGCTGATGTTGGCGCTGACCTGGTTGGTAAAGTTGAGGCCGGGCTTCCTGAAGATGATGAACGTAATGCTGCAGTTATTGCCGACCTCGTTGGAGACAATGTAGGCGACTGTGCTGGTATGGCAGCGGATATTTTCGAATCATATGAAGTAACCATTGTTTCTACTTTAATCCTCGGAGTTGTGCTCTTCACTCAGACTCACGAGCTTTCCTGGATAATTTTCCCTCTGCTGGTAAGAGGTATCGGAGTTCTTTCATCCATAGTCGGAACTTACCTTGTTAAAGGAAATAAGGATGATAAGAACAATAATGCTCTTAAAGCTATCAACAAAGGCTTCTATTCATCAGCTGCTATAAGTATTGCCGCATTCGGAATCCTTTCATACTTTTATCTGCACGACTGGCGTTCATTTTTGTCAGTAGTGGTCGGTATTATTCTTGCCATCGTACTCGATGAGATAACCAAGCACTTCACCGACGGAACTTACCATCCTGTTCAGGATATTGCCAAGAACTCAAAAACAGGTTCTGCTACTCTTATATTAAAAGGGTTAAGCTACGGATTTGAAGTAGCAGTATGGCAGACTCTCGTAATTGCTGTTACAATATTTGCTTCCGTTATGATCTACTACGGGCAGCCGATTGTATATGTTCTTTATGGTGTTGCTATGACCGGTATCGGTATGCTTACCCTTACAGGTAACAACGTTGCAATGGATGCATTCGGACCTATTGCTGATAATGCAAACGGAATTGGTGAACTTTCACATCTAGATAAAGATGCACGTAAGATCATGGATTCACTTGATGCTACAGGTAATACAACAAAAGCTATTACAAAAGGAGTGGCTATCGGTTCTGCAGTTATTGCTGCTGTTGCATTGTTCGGTTCTTTCATTACTGATGTAAGCAAAGTTCAGATTCAGCTTGGATTTGAGAAATCTGCGCAGCTGATTGAAACAGGTATACGAATAAATGTGCCAATTATATTCATAGGTTTCCTTATCGGTGGTACAATTCCATGGTTATTCTCTTCACTCACAATTAATGCAGTTACACGTGCTGCTGCTCAGATTGTTGAGGAGGTTCGCCGCCAGTTCAGAATCCCTGGTATCATAGAACGTACTGTGAAACCTGATTATCAGAGAGCTGTTGATATTTGTACTGTTTCAGCACAGAGAGAACTTGTTCCTCTTGCTCTTATATCTGTTATTTCCCCGATAGTTATCGGAGCCCTTCTTGGAGTTGAAGCCCTTGGCGGATTCCTTGCAGGTGTAATTCTTTCTGGACAGTTACTGGCAGTTTTCATGGCTGGTGCAGGTGGTGCATGGGATAATGCCAAGAAGACTATTGAAGATGGTCTTTATGGCGGTAAAGGATCAGATGCTCATCATGCAGCTGTTGTTGGTGACACTGTGGGTGATCCTCTCAAAGATACAGCCGGTCCTGCTTTGAACCCAATGATCAAGGTTATTAACCTTGTTTCTCTTCTTGCAGCTCCTGTGATTATCGCTTACCAGAAACCGGGACATGTATCTGTAGGCATGTTTGCCACTGGTGTTGTACTTCTTGGAATTATTGTAGTTGCAATTATGTACTCGAAAAGAGGAGGATTCAAAAAAGTTCCTTTTGAGCAATAGTTCTGCTTAGCATTTTAATATAATAAGGCCTGCCGGTTTAAAAACGGCAGGCTTTTTTTTTGGTATCTGATGTAAATAAACCGTTGATTATAATTTCCCCTAGTGATTTGAAAATCAAAATATATTTAGTAATATCAACCTCTGATCTGAAAAGCGGCGGTTGTTCTTTCATTAAATGGTGATCTCAGAATTACGAAGATTAATTATTTGAAAATATTTGTTTCGATAGTTGTTGAACATTTTAAATCTTTAATTATGATTAGTAATCTATTCTGGATTGTCCCTATTTCAGCACTCATGTCATTGTTATTCGCCTGGATCTTCTACAAAGGAATGAAGGCTCAGGAAGAAGGAACTGATAAAATGAAGGAGATAGCTGAATATGTAAGGGAAGGCGCTATGGCTTATCTTAAAAGCCAGTATACTGTTGTAGGCAAGATATTTGTTATTCTTGTAGTATTGCTCACAATACTGGCCTACATGGGTGTTCAAAACCCCTTTGTTCCGGTAGCATTTCTCACAGGAGGTATCTTCTCAGGACTGTGCGGATTTCTTGGGATGAAAACTGCAACGTTTGCATCCAACAGAACAGCCTGGGCTGCTTCTAAATCGCTTAATAAAGGACTTCAGATCGCCTTGCGAAGCGGTGCGGTAATGGGTCTGGTAGTTGTCGGATTTGCGCTTCTTGATATTGCAGCCTGGTTCATCCTTTTAACGAAAGTCGTCTTTACCCCGGAACATATGGCAACCGGACTTAATTTTCTGGGACTAACATTTGTTCAGAAGGGGATAGATGAGCATCAGAAGTTTGTTGAGATTACCGCAACCATGATCACTTTTGGAATGGGAGCATCCACTCAGGCTCTTTTTGCACGTGTTGGAGGAGGAATTTTCACAAAAGCAGCTGATGTGGGAGCTGACCTGGTAGGTAAAGTTGAGGCTGGTATTCCGGAAGATGATCCAAGAAACCCTGCAACCATTGCCGATAATGTTGGTGATAATGTCGGAGATGTTGCCGGGATGGGTGCCGATCTGTATGAATCCTATGCAGGATCAATATTATCAACAGCTGCTCTTGGAGCAGCCCTGCCGGCGATGGTAGGTCAGGCTGATTATCAGATAAAAGCAATTATAGCACCGATGCTGGTATCAGCTATCGGAATATTACTCTCAATTGCAGGAATATATCTTGTAAGAACAAAAGAGTCCGCATCCCCAAAGACACTTCTCAGGGCATTATTGCTTGGCACAGGAGGAAGTTCTTCACTCATACTCGTTGTTCTGGCAATAATGGCAGCAGCTGACTGGATAACCTGGGGTGTATTCGGTGCAGCAGTATCAGGCCTGGTAGCTGGAGTAATTATCGGACAGGCAACGGAATATTATACTTCAGATGGATATTCGCCGACACAGGGAATCGCAAAACAATCTCAAACAGGTCCGGCTACCGTAATAATAGAGGGTATGGCAGTAGGAATGTTTTCCACCTGGCTGCCTGTACTGACAATAGTTGGAGGAATAATAGCTGCTTATGGATTTGCCGGAGGTTTCCACAACTTTGCTTCAGGTGTTTATGGGATAGGTTTTGCCTCCGTGGGAATGCTTTCCACTCTTGGTGTTACACTGGCAACAGATGCTTTTGGCCCGATAGCTGATAATGCGGGCGGCAATGCTGAAATGGCTGGACTTCCGGAAGAAGTCAGGGAAAGAACAGACGCTCTCGACGGCCTTGGAAACACAACCGCCGCAACAGGGAAAGGCTTTGCTATTGGCTCCGCGGCATTAACTGCGCTCGCCCTTGTAGCCGCTTATATGGAAGAGGTGAAACTATGGCTGGGCAGACTGGCTGATAAAAGCGTTGACGGATATAAACAGATAGGTGATGTATTATTCTATAAGAGCCATGTCCCGGCAACAGTACAGGCTGGCCAGCAAGCGATTGAGGTCACTCATTCAGGAATTAAAGATTTTGTACTCGCGTATAATCTCTCTCTCTTCAATCCTATTCTCCTGGCAGGCCTCTTTATCGGAGCAATGATGTGTTTTGTATTTGTAGCTATGGCAATGAAAGCTGTGGGAAGGAATGCAGGCAGGATGGTAGATGAAGTCAGGCGTCAGTTCCGCGAGATACCGGGCATCATGGAAGGTACCGGCAAACCTGAATATGCCAAATGCGTTGCAATTGCCACAAAGGGCGCTCAGAAGGAGATGGTCGTTCCTGCCCTTATGGCAATTATTGTCCCGGTTGTGACAGGTATTGTTTTTGGGGTTCCTGGTGTTGTGGGACTTTTAATGGGTGGAATGACAACAGGGTTTACCCTCGCCAGTATGCTCAATAACGCAGGAGGTGCCTGGGATAATGCAAAAAAATATATCGAAAGAGGACATTATGGCGGAAAGAAAAGCGAATGCCATAAAGCAAGTATAGTTGGTGATACAGTGGGAGATCCTTTTAAAGACACATGCGGTCCCTCAATGAATATCCTTATCAAGCTTATGTCGATGGTTGCCGTTGTTATGGCAGGAGTAACAGTAGCATGGAGTTTATTCTGACAATTAAAGAATCGTATATTTTCAGATATTAGTTTATTGCAGAGACGTCCGGTGAGGACGTCTTTGCTATTTTGGCAGATCCAGCCAGCTTACCGTACCGGGAATACTTTCAGGAGCTTTAACATTACCCATCGGACAGCCGGGCACCGGACAATTGATTATTTTGTGTTCCTTATTATCAGCAGGTTCCCAGCCCATTATCAGATACAAGGTAAAGAAGCCGATTATGTAGGCTACAGCAATATGCCATCCGTTTTTCACCCAGAGGACAACATTTCGTGCATCAGGAAACTTATTTGTAATTGCCACACCGGCCGAAGAACCAAACCAGATCATTGAACCTCCAAATCCTACACTATAGGCCAGCATTCCCCAGTCGAAATGACCCTGATCGAGGCAAAGTTTCGTAAGAGGGATATTATCAAACACTGAAGAAAGGAAACCAAGTGCCAGTGCAGTAATCCATGATGCCTTTGGCAGTTCCTCAACCGGCATAAGCGAAGCGCAGAAAACAAGACAGAGAAGGAATATAGTCCCTTTAATTGCGCCGGGAACCTCTTTCCATGGTACCGGCCGTAATAGTGTTCCGATGATTATTGCTATCCATACACCAAGTGCCGGCATATCATAAAGTATATTTGAAATAATCGCACCGATAAGTATAAGTGCAACATTGAATATTTTTATCCAGTCGATTTTTGCATCAGGATTCGGATCCTTTACTATTCGCTGGTATTTATCCTGTTGATGCGATGCAAACCAGGCAAAGAAGATAAGTGCGACTCCTGCGGCGATGAACCCGTGCAATACATTAAATGCTCTTACTCCATCGATCCACATCATAGTGGTTGTTGTATCACCAACCACACTTCCGCTTCCGCCGCCGTTGCTGGCAGCCACTATAGCTGCAATATACCCTATATGGACTTTGTTTTTAAAAACAACAATTGCAATTGCACCTCCAATCAGGGCTGCAGCTATATTATCGAGGAATGATGATAATACAAATACGAATACCAGCAATATGAAAGGTCCTTTCCAGTCATCGGGTAAAAACCTAGGCAATATATCAGGCACTCCTGATTCCTCAAAAACTTTTGATAAAATGGCGAATCCGAGTAAGAGCCCGAGAAGATTTAATATAATGCCCCATTCTCCCTGCCGTAATGCCTTATTCATGAGTTGTTCCCCCATCGGCGCGGTGCCAAAGAGATGTTCCATTAAATGAAATCCTGGATCAAAAAGGAGTTTGAACCCAAGCAAGACTATAAGACCTGTAACGGCTACTCTGAAAGTCTGCTTATGGAATATTGCGACCCCCAGAAGGATAAGTCCGAATATTACAAATTCAAGTCTAACAGGTCCGATAGAAGGCACAGAGGTTCCTGAAGCAAAAAGAGAAAATGGCAACAGCAATCCTATTGCCATAATCGTCAGCTTTTTAGAGTAACTGATGTAACGGGATTTTAAGTATGTAAACATTCTGTGAAGTTTAGGTAGGGGTTAAGGGGTTTATTACTAGGAGCCCGGGGTTTTATTTGTAGCCATAACCATCTTGACTTTCAGTCTGGTACCAATCTCAAGAAGATCAGCAAGATCCTGAACCGTGAGAGTATATTCCATTCTGAGAATAACAGTGGGTTCCTGAAGAGTGGTGATTCTCGCTTTTAATAAAGGTTCTATATCCTCAAAATTAATCTGATGATTATCTATGAAATACTGTTTGTCTTTGGTAACTGAGATTGTGATCTGCTGCTTGCTCAGAGTCTGTGCAGATTTCGAATTTGGCAATAAAAGCTTGATTACATTTGGATTAGCCAGTGACGAAACAATAAGGAAGAACAACAGCAGGAAAAACATAATATCATTCAGAGACGAAGTTGCCACCTCTGCTTTAAAATGTTTTTTTCTTCTGATGATCATCTTACAGCGCTTTTATTACTCCGTTTACCTGTCTCTGCATATCTATTGAATACCGGTCGATCATCATCTGCAGATAATGATAACAACTATAAGCTATAACACCCACGATCAATCCGGTACCGCTACAGATCATTTTCTGATAAAGTCCGCCGGCTATAATTCCAATGCTGATATTATCAGCCAGTGATATATTATAGAATATTTTTATTACGCCTGATATGGTTCCGATAAACCCAAGCATTGGTGCGATACCTGCAATTATTCCCAAGTAGCCGGTATTCCTTTCCATCTCCGAGATCTCTATATTCGCAGTTGCTTCCATATAATTCTCCACATCTTTGGGAGATTTACCAGGCTGACTGAGCCCGCTCTCGAGAATTCTGCCGAGTGATGTATTATCAGTTCTGGTATGTTCCAGTGCTTCATCGGGTTTCTTATTGCTGATTGAGACAAGTACGTTGTAGACCAGATCCTCGTTAATGGCAGCGCTCTTCCTGATATAGATAAATCGTTCAATGAATAGATATATGCTGAATATCGATAAAAGAATTATAGGGATCATGATGAATCCGCCCTTCATGAGCAGTTCACCCACATTATTGACAGCATTGGTGTCCTTTAAATGTGGTTGATCGATTGCCAGTAAAATATAATTGTAAAGCATTTTTATCCTTTCATTTAGCGATCAAAGTTATAAATTGTTAATGGCCTTTAGAGAACGAATTTTCAATTTTTTTAGTACGGCCCTATTATTTATTAACAATCGGGGGAGGAAAACTTCACAGAACAAATTACATCAACTGTTTAGGAAATAGCTGCATTAACTACTAAATTTGGAAGTTAATTGTATAACTGTAAATTATAAAGTTGGTATTAAGGAGAAATATAGCCGGAAGGCATACTTTTTCCTGTGAGAATTCGTTTTGAATACATAATTACAAACCCTATGACAGCTATCTTTATGCATCTCGCACAAACTTTTGATACTCTCGGTAAATCTATTGTTTCTGCAACAGCTCTGCCTGTACAGACAGCTCCTGATGCTACAAAGCTTCTTGATATTATAATGAAAGGCGGGATAATAATGATCCCTATAGCTTTATTATCAATTATCGCTGTTTATGTATTTATTGAGCGTTATCTGACCATCAGGCGCCATATTAGTTCCGATGTTGATTTTATGAACAGTATACATGAGTATATTCTTAACGGGAGAACTGATTCTGCACTGACTCTTTGCAGGAATACCGCTAAACCGATTGCCAGAATGATCGAAAAGGGGATATCCAGACTAGGCAAACCAATTAAGGAAATTGAAGAATCAATTGAGATTGCAGGTAAGTTTGAAGTTTATGATCTTGAAAAGAATATTCAGATCTTGGCTGTAATAGCAGGTATCGCTCCTATGTTCGGATTCCTCGGTACAATTATTGGTGTAATAAAGATCTTCTTCAATATTTCGATGTCGAGTGATGTCAGCATTGGAAGTGTTTCAGCCGGGTTGTACGTTAAGATGGTTACCAGTGCGGCTGGACTGATTGTTGGTATCGTAGCTTATATTGGCTATCACTGGCTTAATATAATGGTCAGTAAAGCTATACATCAGCTCGAATGGAATGCAATGAATTTCATTGACCTGTTAAAAAGCCCGTCAAAATGATAAGCCTGCGCAAGAAAAAGGACTTTACGGCGGAAGTATTTACTTCTTCTATGAATGACATCATGTTCTTCCTGATGTTATTCTTCATCATTATCTCCACCTTGCTGAATCCCAGCATGATACGGGTAGCATTGCCAAGCTCGAAAAGCAGTCAGACCATTCAGAAGAAGGAGATTAATCTCACAATGACCAAAGAGAAGAATTATTATGTAAATAATACACAGGTTCCTTTTGATGCACTGGAAGCTGAACTGAAAAAAGAGCTGTCTCGCTCTCCTGAAGCTTTCATAATGCTTCGTTTCGATAATACTCTGCCTATTCAGGACCTTGTAAATGTACTTTCAGTCGGAAACAGGCTGAATTCAAAGATGATAATCGCTACGGCAAAGGCAAAATAAGTTTTGCCCGGAGTTTAATTATTTAGGCATCAGAAATTCTTTATTTTCCTGATAGAGCTTCATGCTCTCAAGAATAATTTCATACGCTTTTTCCTTTCCCATAAATTGTTCCACAATTACGTCTTTGTGTTCGAGCATTTTATAGTCTTCAAAAAATCGTTTTAATTCGACCAGTGTATGAGGAGGCAGTTCAGAAAGCTCATTGAGATAATTAACTGACATATCATTACCGGCTACGGCAATTATTTTATCATCGCGCTCCTCTCCGTCGATCATCTCCATTGCACCAATAACTTTTGCTTCGACAATACACATTGGGTAAACATCAATTGAACAGATAACCAGAATATCCAGGGGGTCGTGATCATCGCAGTAAGTCTGGGGAATGAAACCATAATTAGCCGGGTAATGAACTGATGAGAAGAGTACTCTATCGAGCCTTAGCAATCCGGATTCCTTATCGAGCTCGTACTTGCCTTTTGAACCCTTCGGGATCTCAATAATACTCTTAACGTAAGCCGGAGCATTTTCCCCAGTTTCAATGCTATGCCATGGATGAGTGCAAGGTTTCATAGGCTTTATTTTTAGATGAGTCTCAAAGTTAAGAATAAACCGCTTGCAACGAATGGATAGGGTTGATTGAAAAATATATTATTTTTGAAAAAAGACACAGATGAGAATTCCCGAACTTGCCGATATAAAGGCAGCCTGCTCAAGAATTAAGCCCTTTGTTCATCATACCCCTGTTTTGACATCGAAACAGCTAAACGCGATTTTCGGTTGTGAATTGTTTTTTAAATGTGAAAATTTCCAGAAAGTCGGCGCGTTCAAATTCAGGGGTGCAACAAACGCCGTTCTGTCATTAAATCCTGATGAAAAGGCAAGGGGAGTTGTTACCCATTCTTCGGGAAATCATGCTGCAGCGCTTGCTCTTGCAGCCGGTATGAACGGGATTAAGGCTTATATAGTCATGCCTGAAAACGCTCCGGTGGTGAAAAAGAATGCTGTTGCAGGTTATGGTGCTGAAATTACCTTTTGCAAACCGACACTGCAGGCCCGTGAAGATACCACACGTATTATAATGGAAAGTACAGGCGCAACTCTTATTCATCCGTATGATAATTTCAATGTTATATGCGGGCAGGGTACTGCGGCTCTGGAGCTTCTTGATGAATGCGAAGATCTGGATATTGTTGTTGCACCGGTTGGTGGAGGCGGGCTTATGAGCGGCACTTCAACATATGTGAAAGGGATCAGCAGGAATATTAAAGTATATGGTGCGGAACCCCTGAATGCGAGCGATGCATTTGTCTCTTTCAATACAGGCGTACTTGCTAAATCAGTCAGCCCTGACACAATTGCCGACGGGCTGCTGACTTCTCTGAGTGATCTGACTTTTTCCATTATCAGGAAAAACGTTGATCAGATTCTCACTGCAAAGGAAAGCTCAATAATTGAATGCATGCTGCTCGTCTGGGAAAGAATGAAAATCATAATAGAACCTTCCTCGGCAACTGTACTGGCAGTAGTCAGGGAGAATGCAGAGTTGTTCAGGAACAGGAAGACAGGGCTGATAATTTCCGGAGGAAACGTTGATTTCAGAAAGCTGCCGTTCTAAGGCATCTTACGGAAATATGAGATGATCGGATAATGGTCAGAATACTTAACCTTGATAATCTCAAAATAGCTGTTTGTAAGAGCGTTATCATAAAGAATATAGTCTATCCGGTTAGGTGGATAATTTCCTTTATATGTGAATCCTGCTCCATAGCCTGAATTAACAAATGAGTCGCTGAGCCCCTTTCTTATTTTCGAATAGACATACGACACCGGAGTATCATTAAAGTCACCGAGAACAATGACCGGATAGGGAGATTTATTGATTTTGTCTTTCAGGACTTTTGCCTGAGCCGCTCTTTTTATAAAACCTTTCTTCAGACTTAAAGAAACATTTTTTACTTCACTCATCGTTTCTTTGTCATCCGCAGTAGTAAGCTCATTCAGGAATGAGCGTTCCATTCTCATGAGCCTGAAAGACTGAAGGTGGTTATTATATATCCTGAATGTATCATTTTTAATAAGAACATCAGTATAGATCGAGAGGCTTGAAGATCCGGGATGGACTATTTCTCCCTTCCCTACGATGGGGAATTTACTCAAAGTAATGATTCCGTAATACCTGTTCTTTCCGCTTCCGAGAACTTTCATATGCGAATGATAATCACCACCGAGGGAAGAAATCAAAAGGGATTCCTCAACTTTTGGATTACCCATCAGGTAAAATTCCTGAAGACAAATAATATCGGGCTTCTGAGACTTAAGAAACTGTAAAATCTTTTTTTCGGATGTGAGGCCATGGTTATTTTCAAAATAATTAAAAAGCCTGATATTGTAACTTAAAACCTTGATTGTGTTCGATTTATCCCCAGATCGATGTGTGAGTTTCAGGTAATTTGAAAAATGATTGAAACCCAGGGCAATCACTACGACAGAAATTAACGCTTCAAACCTGAGTAGCATGGCCCATACAATTACTATTATTATATTGATTAACAATAGATAAGGATAGGCCAGACCAAAGAAGGCAGGAAGAGCAAGTACTCCGGGATTTACTATTACTGCAAGGTAAGCTAACAGCAATGCAAATGCGAAGAGAGCGTTCACAACCAGAAGTATTTTATAAATAATCTTTCTCAATTGCAATTCTTTGAAATTGCTAAAATACTTAATTTCAGATAAATAACTAAGCTGGAAATAGGTTTTTTGACAAGTACCTTAATAGCTTATATAAACGGATATTTTTGAGAGATCAGTTCTTTTTCTGGCTCTCTTTAAAAAGAGTTTCTTTTTCCTCTTTTGTAAGACTGTCATATCCTCCTTTGGATATTTTATCCAGAATACTATTGATTCTCTTCTGATGATCAGCTTTTATAAGATTGTAATCATATTCATTGGCAACTTTCTTATGGGTGACTTTTAGTTTTTTCCTTGGTTTAAAGATTGTAGCAAAGAAGTCAAGTATTCTGTTGAATCCTTTTCCCATATCACGTCCATGTCTGAGATTTATTGTGTATAAGTATCCAAATAATGCTCCCCCAATATGCGCAAGTTTGCCTCCGGAGTTGACAGAAAAATCCATAACTGAAGTGAGAATGAATATTCCAAGAGCCAAATACTTGATCTTGATTCTTCCGAACAGGAACAATTGTACCGTATAATCAGGGACATATGCAGCAATTGCGATCACTATTGCCATTACTGAAGCTGATGCGCCTATTGCGACAGATTCTGCAATGACCCCTGAAAAAACCGGGAAAATATTAAAGGAGAGAATATAAACAGCAGCACCGCTTATGCCGCCCAGCAAATAAACAGCAACCAATTTACGTCCGTCGAGATATTCAAGGAAGATCCTGCCGAACGAGTATAGCCACAACATGTTGAAAAGGATATGCCAGATATCTTTATGAGTGAACATATAGGTAATTAATGTCCATGGTCTCACCAGCAGAGCATTCAAAGATGCAGGAACGGAAAATATATCGAGAGCCTTCTCGGGAATTTCCGGGTTACCGAGGAGAAAGCCAAATACCGCAGCTATAGTAAAAAGGATAAATACAGCAATATTTATGTAGATAAGTTTTGTGAGGTTATTTCCCTTGCTGAAAGTCAGCTTTATATCATCCCAGATTCCCATCAATATAAAGTATTTGTTGTTTTTCTCCAGTATCTGATAAGAATATATCCAAAGAGCATTCCGCCGAGATGAGCCGCATGAGCAATATTACTTCCGGGTTGTGTTACAGCAAGAACCAATTCGAGTGCACCATACCCGAGAACAAGATATTTGGCTTTAATAGGCATTGGAGGGATGAGTAACAATAACTGGGTATTTGGAAACAAAACTCCGAAGGCAAGTAATACTCCGAAGATAGCGCCTGATGCACCAACAGTAGGGGTGTTTAAGAGCAGTTGCAGGCTCTGCATGTCGGGATTGGAAAATACTTTGCCCTCTTGCAGATAGGCAGTTCCTTCATTTATGACCAGTTGGAGATTTTCAGGATTAATACTATTAACAAGATGATTGTACTGAAAAAATATTACTGTTTCATGAGTAAGTGCGGCACCCAGACCACAAACCATATAAAAAATTAGGAATCTCTTGGGTCCCCATACATTTTCAAGGATAGGTCCGAAGATGAACAATGCATACATGTTAAAGAAAATATGTGCAAGTCCTCCGTGCATGAACATATGCGTTACGATCTGGAATGGCATGAACTGATCTGACTTGGGAAAATACAGACCGAACTTGGTATTCAGAAACAGGTTTTCACTGCCCAGGCTGAGTCCCATAAAACTTTGGGCAGCGTAAGCTNCCAGAAGCATTATTACATTGATCATTATGATGTTCTTCACCACCGGTGGTAATCCAAGTATGCCTCTTCCGTATCCGTTCATCTAATTATTTTTTGTAATAAATTTTATTCTTCAATTGTCGGGCCAAAATTGATTAAATCTTTTTATCAGTCAAAATGTCATTATATTTTCTTTACTGAAAGTGGGTTTGCCTTTGTGCTACTTAGTGTTATCCTTAGT
>JGI20214J51650_10001713_pt1 | contig 13962 bp, 12 predicted proteins | sample WetSurMetagenome_FD_51650 | JGI IMG/M metagenome (IMG submission 51650) | reverse complement strand
GGAGAGACACCACTTGAAGCATTATTCAGGGAAGCCGGAGAAGAACTGGGATTAAAAAACTTCACGCCGGAATTCCTGGGTAAGTATATATGGCAATCTTCAGTGGAAAGAGAACTGGTAAACTCCTACTCAACTGTTTCAGATCAGATCCCCGATATTAATCCGGAAGAAATTGAAACCGGAGGGTACTGGTCAGTGAAAGATATCGGAATAAATCTGGGGAAGGAGATCTTTACTCCTAATTTTGAACATGAATTCAGGAAAATGTTCCTTTAAATCCGNAGNNNTGCCNAAATGCTTTATATCACAATATCCTGTACAATAAAACGGGCAATTATGAGTACTTTTACTGATAATTAAATTGTTAACTCAAAGTGTCGATATGAAGCTTGACAAAATCTATCTGTCTCTCTCCTTTCTGATTATTGTTTCTCTCTTCTCCTGGATTACCTCCTGTACTCATGTTGCCAACATAGCCAATATACCTGAGGTATGCTTTACAAGTGATGTTCTCCCGATATTCACATCCAATTGTGCAATTTCCGGATGTCACGACGGTGGGGGCGGCGAATCAGGTATGGCTTTAAACAGTTATTCCGAGATCTCCTCCAGAGTTGTCGCGGGCAACCCAAACGCAAGTAATCTGTACCAGGCAATCATTTCAAAATGGGGCAACATGATGCCGCCGAATAAACCTCTCTCTCTTGATAACAGGACAAAGATCAGGGTCTGGATTGAACAGGGAGCTCAGAATACAGTATGCACCGATCCTACGGGACCAGGTGGTGGCGGTGGTGGTGGAAATACTGTCGTTGCACGGGCCTGTTTTACGCGTGATATCCTTCCCGTAATTGTATCGCGTTGTGCTACAGCTGGTTGTCATGACGCAATAACACACAAGGAAGGATACAATTTTACAACCTATGTCAATATCAGGAATTCTGTTTCCGCCGGAAGCCCGCAGAACAGCAGATTGTACAAAGTTATTAAACTATCTTCAGGAGAAGACAAAATGCCGCCTTCATCGAGTCCGCAATTATCAGCTGCAGAAATTGATTCTATAGGCAAATGGATAACTTATGGGGCACTTAACGAAAGTTGTGGGGAAGTATGCGATACAATTAACCCTGTAACCTTTTCCGGAACAATCTGGCCTATAATGCAGTCATCATGCGTTGGTTGCCACAGCGGGACTTCACCATCAGGAAATGTTCTGCTCGCATCCTATAATAATGTTGCAACCATAGCTTCCAGCGGAGTGCTCATGAATTCCCTGAAAGGAAATGGTGTTACAAAAATGCCTGTAGGTACAACATTCTCTGCCTGCCGTATAAGGCAATTCCAGATCTGGATTAATAACGGGTTCAAAAACAATTAGAAATTTATTATAGATGAAGCGATTATTTATATCCCTTATAGTATTCTCCCTGTTTTCATTATTCATCGTCTCCTGCTACTATGACAGTGAAGAGGCTTTATATCCCACTATCAGCAGCTCATGCGANACAACCAATGTAACTTACAGCGGAACAATAGCTCCCATNCTTAATAACAGCTGCCTCGGATGTCACAGTAANCCGGCGACAGGAGGATCCATCCTTCTGACAACTTATGCTGAGGTAGTTGCCAGTGCGCCTCGCATAACAGGATCCATAAAGCAGCTTTCGGGTTTTTCAGCAATGCCAAAGAACAGCGGAAAGCTTAAGAGCTGTTCAATAATACAATGGGATATCTGGGTGCGGAAAGGCATGCTAAATAATTAAAATATCATTATAACCAGTAAAATATGAGACGATTAACCCTGACGTTTTTATTATCACTTTTAGCAGCCGGCATATTTGCCCAGGAAGACCTGATGAACATTCTCGATCAGAATGCTCCAAAAGAGATAAACTATACCACTGCCACATTCAAGTCGACGAGAGTAATGAACGGCCATTCAATCGAAAGGATGCCTGCAGGTCAGCTGGATGTAAGGATTTCACACAGATTCGGTACACTGAATTCAGGAGCATATAACTTTTTTGGCCTCGACCAGTCAAATATTCATCTTGGCCTGGAGTATGGTATAACTAAATGGCTTATGATAGGTGTGGGAAGAGGATCTTATGAGAAAACCTTCGATGGATTCGCCAAATTCTCAATTTTAAGACAGTCCTCAGGCCTGAAATCAATGCCTGTTTCTTTATCAGTAGTTACCTCGGCAGCTCTCAAATCAATCAAGTTTGCAGACCAGACAAGGACAAACTATTTCACATCGAGAATGGCTTATGTAGCCCAGATTCTGATTGCCAGGAAAATCAGCGAGGGATTCTCGCTTCAGCTAACTCCTTCGTATGTTCACAGGAATCTGGTGGCAACCGAACTCGATCCGAATGATGTCTATGCTATGGGTGCAGGAGCAAGGTTGAAGCTTACAAAGCGAATCAGTCTTAATGGAGAGTATTACTATATTGCTAACCCTAAGACCTACCTCAGCCAGCAGATCTATAATCCGCTGTCGGTGGGATTTGATATTGAAACAGGAGGACATGTTTTCCAGCTTTTCTTTACAAACTCACTTGGNATGATCGAAAAAGCTTTCATCGGTGAAACTACAACCTCCTGGACAAAGGGAGGAATTCATTTCGGNTTTAATATTTCAAGAGTATTCACTTTACAGAAACCAAACAAAGCTAAAACGTTAAATTAAGGACGACATATGAACCGGGTAGTGTCATATCAACTTTAATTGAATGAACTATTCTACCCATTGTTTGTTAAACATTAAACAATAAAATGACTATGAAACGCATATTTTTACTTGTTCTTTTTGCAAGCGCTGTTCTTGCAGCAAACGCACAGAAGTTCATAACAAAAAATGGCTATATCGGTTTCTTTTCCCATACAGCCATGGAAGATATTAAAGGAGATAACAACCAGGTTGTGGGAGTTCTCGATACTTCAACGGGAGAAATGGTTTTCCAGGCTCTCATCAAATCTTTCCATTTCGACAGGGCGCTCATGGAAGAGCATTTCAATGAGAACTATATGGAATCTGATAAGATCCCAAAATCGGTTTTCAAAGGGAAGATCACAAATCTGTCATCGGTTGACTTTGCTAAAAACGGCACCTATGATGTTACTGTTGAAGGAGAACTCACCATTCATGACGTTACAAACAAGATCAGTACAAAAGGGACCATTGAAGTAGTGACCGGAGGAATAAACGCCAATGCAAAATTCAAAATAGTCCCGGAAGATTATAAAATCGCTATCCCCGGTGTCGTGAGAGAAAAGATCAATAAAGATCTTGAAGTGACTGTAACAATGAAATATACTCCTATCGCGAATAAATAGAATATGAAGCCAATAATAAAAATCGCATTATTCGTAGTCTTTTTTGTTGCTCTGGGCGGGATACTGGCCGCACTGATAATGTTTAACAAGAAACATGTTGACACCTCAAAGGCAAAACCCGATTACGTTCTGACTGCCACAGCTTTACAAAAAGAGTTTGAAGAAAATGAGAAAGAAGCTTCTGCCAGATACATTAAAAAAATTATTGAAGTATCAGGAGACATTGCATCTATTACTCCTGCTGACAGCAATAATCTGAACATATCTCTTAAAACAGGAAATGAGCTGTCTTCTGTCATCTGTACGTTTCCTGCTTCAGGAGAAGCTTTAAAGCTTAAACCAGGCGATGAGGTCACTCTCAGAGGTGAATGTTCAGGATTTCTAATGGATGTGCTCCTGAATAATTGTGCAACTGTTGGAAAGAGAAAATAGCCGCCATGAGCAAACCTGTGAAAATCCTTATGTTTAAAAACGAGATTGAAGCTATGCTTCTCGATGAAATACTGACAGAAAAACAGATACCCCACCTGATCAGGTCATACCACGATTCAGCCTACGACGGATTATGGCAGATGCAGACAGGATGGGGTCATATTGAGGCTCCTGAGGAATTCAAAGAGGAAATTCTTGAAGCCTATAATCAAATGTCGGAATAATCGTTTTCTGCATATTGTCTGATTAATCAACTTAAGTTTTATCTTTGCTCTTCATTTTATTTGCCATGCAGGGCAGAATGAAGTGAAACCTTTCATATATTAGGTGAATGAATAATATCAGTAAGGAGAAAAACAAACTTCTTGTTTATCTTTCAGAAATGGGGCGGGGTATACTGCCGGTACTGAAAAGTAAGTATCTCTATTTTGGTATCCTCGCTGTAATAGCCGGAGCCGGATTGAATTTTGCATCTGAATCTTATCTGCATAATTACATGAGTGAAGGCAAAACCCTTCCGATGCTTTCAGATCTGATCCTCGATAATCTCCCCTTTTACAATGTCTCCCTTATATATGACATTTCATGTCTTATTCCGATAGTACTTGTACTGATTTATTTTGTACATAAAAAGGACTATAACAGGATCCCTTTCTTTCTCTTGCTTACCGGTATCTTCTATATCGTACGGGGAATTTTTATAGTCCTTACTCCTTTCGGAAATCCGCCGATGTTTAACGGCTCCGACCCTCTTTTTCACGGATTCTCAAATTACGAAATTGGTGTCTATCCCTCAGGACATACCGGAAATGTCTTCCTGATGTTCCTTCTGGTAAAAGACAAAAGCTACAAGTGGCTGATTGCTGTCTGCCTTATTGTGGTAATCATTTCATTGTTCCTGGCTCGCGGACATTACAGCATCGATATCCTGTCGGGATTATTCTTCTCTTATGCTATCAGGGCATTCGGTGAAAAACACCTTTCGATGTTTGATCTCGGCAAGAGTACAGCACCTGTACCGGTTAAAACTGAAGCCTGACTCATGGTGCCGGCAACTCCATTTAACTTCCCACACCTTAAAAATCTTAATTTATTATTATAATTTAAAGACTTGAAAACATGAAACTTAAAGTGCTGTTGTTAGCTTTCATTATCATAACATCAGGAGTTGCATTTGGACAGGATAAACCTGAAACTGCCTCTAAAATTCTGGATGACGCATGTAAACTTGCTGCTAAAGAACAAAAGAGTGTAATGATTGTCTTCCACGCTTCATGGTGCGGCTGGTGTAAAAAGTTCGAAGCTTCTGTTAAAGATCCCTTATGCAGTGATTTTTTCGATAAACATTTTGTGATCAGATATCTCGATATCCTTGAAAGAGCTGACAAAAAGTCTCTTGAGAATCCCGGTGCAGAAGAACTCTATAATAAGAACGGGGGCCAAAACGGAGGAATTCCATATTTCCTGATTTACGATAAAAAAGGAACCCTTCTAAGCGACTCTAAAATGAAACAGCCAGGAGAACCTTCCGATAAACCTGCGCAGAATATGGGTTGCCCCACAAGTGAAGAAGAAGTCGCCGCCTTTATTCAGATACTCAGTAAAGTAACAAAGGTGAGCGAAACTGAAAAAGCAGCCATCACTGAGAGATTTAAAAAGAACAAAAGCTAGGGATTGATACCCCCTTTCTTCTCCATCCTTTTTATGAAGAAGTAGTTAATAACTGCGATAACCGCCATCCCTATAATAAACAGGGGGTAGGTGATCTTCCAGTTCTCGGGACCTGTCATCATCGACCATTCCGACATGCCCCCTATGCCGGATATCAGAGTAAGCGGCATAAAAATGGTGGCTATCATTGTAAGCCTTCTGACAGATAAATTAGTATCATTCGACATTTTGGTCATCAGGTTATTAAGCAGCGAAGTGTAAAGCTCCATAAGACTCGTTTCAATCTCACGGTAGGTTTCCGTCAGTTCGAAAAACTTGGCCAGGTGATCATAAATATCACGGAAATGCACTATTGCTTTTTCACTAATATAAGGGCAATCGAGCCTGCATATCTTTACCAGGATCTCTCTCTCATGGTACAGTGTTTTTCTGAGCCTCATCAGATTTTTTCTCATCCGGATAAGCTGTACAGGCTGAAACTTCTCCACATTTTCAAGCAAAGCTTCTTCTGCAGTTTCAAGCTCATCCTCCATGTCGTCGAACGCTTTGTACTTCTCATCAACCAGCCAGTCGAGAACTATATGCAACAAATAATCAGGACCGTTCTTTGCATTAGTATTGCCGGTCTCAATCTTCCCGATAAGATTATTTAAAGGTTTTCTGTCATCAGAGTGGGTACCGCTTACCGTTATAAGGAAGTTTTTGCCTATAAACAGATTTACCTCATCAATAAATAATTCGCTCTGTAAATAACTGAAAGAATTAAATATTATGAATGTGTTATTAGCGAAATATTCAATTTTCGGAACCTGATCCTCATCAAAACAGTCCTCTACCGATAAGGGATGAATCCCTATTTTTTCGACCAGCTTATTCAGCATTTCCCTGGAAGGCTGATAAAAATTAAACCAGACATATCCTCCCTGCCCGGCAGTGTCAATTGCCTCATCGAGTGATTGTATTCCGTAAGGGATCCCTGTTACTGGAAAATGGTAAAACTGAGATTCTGACATAGTATGTGTTTTAGAATGGTTAATAATTCATTCTTCTAAATTAGCCGAAAATTACTATAAATAATTAAGAGCTAACAGGCTTCGGTTCGTATTAAACTGAAAATTAGAATCAGCTACCGTATGAACATTCCGGAAATGCAGGTGTTAAGTTGTTGCTTTACCAGATTAAGCAGAATAAAGACAAAAATCATATGACCATAATCTTAATCTGCTGATTTTTGCCAAAAATATAATATTATGAATAACGGCATTTACAATTTCAGGGAACCAAAAAATGAACCTGTTCTATTTTATAAACAGGGAAGTCCTGAACGCATCCTTCTTGAAGAAGAATTAACAGCTCAGATAAATCAGGTCGTTGATATACCTCTGATAATCGGAGGCAAAGAGATCCGCACCGGAATTACCGGTAAGGTTGTAATGCCGTCTGACCATAATCATGTACTGGCAGTATATCATATGGCTACCGAAAAGGAAGTCGCCATGGCAATCGATTCTGCTCTCGAAGCCAAGTGCGAATGGATGACCCTTTCATGGATGGAAAGAGCTGCTGTTATGGCTAAAGCTGCCGAACTTATTTCGAAAAGGTACAGGTACAGAATTAATGCTGCCACAATGCTGGGTCAGGGTAAGAATATTATGCAGGCAGAAATTGACGCAGCATGTGAAGTGATTGATTACCTTCGTTTTAATAACTTTTTTGCTTCTGATATCTACCAGGAGCAACCTATATCGGAGAGTGAGAATATTAACCGCCTCGAGTACCGCCCTCTTGAGGGATTTGTTTATACAGTTACTCCTTTCAACTTTACCGCAATCGCATCTAACCTTAATACAAGTGTTGCCCTGATGGGTAATACAACCGTATGGAAACCGGCAACAACCTCTCTCCTTTCCAATTATTATCTCATGAAGATCCTTGAAGAGGCAGGTTTACCGGCCGGTGTCATTAATTTTGTGCCGGGTTCAGGAGCGCTGATAAGCAGTGTAGTATTAAAACACAGGGATCTTGCCGGGATTCATTTCACCGGTTCGAATGCTACCTTCAACACACTCTGGAAACAGGTTTCCGATAACCTCTCCATTTACAAATCATATCCGAAGCTGGTTGGCGAAACAGGTGGCAAAGACTTTATTTTTGCCCATCAGTCGGCGAATCCTTCGGAACTTGCCACGGCAGTTGTGAGAGGAGCATTTGAATATCAGGGACAAAAATGTTCTGCTGCATCAAGAGCTTATATCCCTGAATCACTCTGGGAACCGACCAGGACTGAAATAATGAATATGGTCTCAGGTATAAAAATCGGGGATGTCCGCGATTTCAAAAACCCTGTGAATGCTGTGATAGATGAACCTTCATTTGACAAGATAATGTCTTACATCAATAAGGCAAAATCCTCACCTGATGCAAAAATAATTGCCGGAGGTAATGGTGATAAGTCAAAAGGATACTTCATTGAACCCACAGTAATTGTTACGGATAATCCTCACTTTTTCACAATGGAAGAAGAGATTTTCGGGCCGGTAATGACTATTTTTATTTATGCCGATGACAGATTCGAAGAAACACTTAAGCTCTGTGATGAAACGTCCCCATATGCCTTAACCGGTTCGATATTCAGCAATGATAAATACGCTATGATCAAAGCCTGCAGGGTATTACGCTATTCTGCCGGAAACTTCTATATCAACGATAAACCGACCGGTGCAATGGTCGGACAGCAACCCTTTGGCGGTGCAAGAGGCTCCGGGACAAACGATAAGGCAGGAAGCCATCTTAACCTGCTTCGGTGGGTGAGTCCGCGAACAATCAAGGAGACGCTTATTCCCGCTACAGGATTTAAATTCCCCTTCATGGAATAACAAAAAATATAGCTTAAATTTGAGCATGAAAAGAACTGCTCGGGAAAACAGCAATAAAGCTTTATTTGTTCTGAATCCGACCTCAGGTGTGCCACCTGTTAACTTTATCGTATCAAAGGATCTTGAGCGGCGCAAGCATGAGCTTAGCTTCTGTAAATCATTGACCAAAGAAGATACTGGTACTCTTATCAGAGATAATTTCAATAAGTATGATGTCTTCATAGCAGCCGGCGGCGATGGCACTGTACATACCGTTGCCTCTGAGCTTGTAGGCACTGAGAAAATTCTGGGTGTACTGCCTCTTGGTTCGGGTAACGGATTCGCAAAGGAGTTTGGATTTAAGATGAATGTCCGTGCTCTTCTTTCAAACATCCGCAAATCAGAAAGCATGGATATCGACGTGATCGAGATAAATGACAAACTATGCCTCAATGTGGCTGGAATTGGTCTCGATAGTTTCGTGGCGCATTCATTCAATAATCTTAAACTGCGGGGCTTTCTCCCATACGTGTGGCTCACTTTTAAAACTTTCCTCGCTCTCCGACCCTTCCACGTAAAAATTAAATGCGCCGGAGAAGAGATAATTTCTGAGAAGCTTTTTGTTCTCACTGTTGCAAATACGCGCCAGTTCGGGAATAATGCCTATATAGCTCCAGAAGCAAGCCCAAACGATGGAAAGATCGATATCGTTCTCATCAAACCATTCCCAAAAATTCTCGGATCCCTTTTTATACTGAGGCTGTTCACAAAGAGAATTAACAAATCAAAATATGTGAGGCACCTGCAGACCGACAAGGAGATTGTGATAGAGACCAGTGAAACAAGGTTTCATATAGATGGAGAGCCTCTTGAAATATCAGGGAAAGTGGTGATCCGTATCAAAAGAGAAGTTCTGAAGGTTTTGAAAACAACCGGACATAAAAGTCCATCCAAATTATAATTCATCATATTCAAATATCAACATTATGAAAAAACTGGCTTTACTACTACTATTGTTCTCTTTTGCCACAGCTTTCGGACAGAAGCCGGCAATTCATGTCATTCCTCAACCTGTTGAAATTCAACAGTCTGACGGTATTTTTATTCTTCAGAATACCTCAACGATAGGCTTTGACGGTATGGAAAGCAAGAGAATAGCAGAGATGCTGGCAAAGAAACTTAATACCTCAACGGGATTTTCATTTGCTCCAATCGAGAAATCGGGTTCAATTCAATTTAATCTAAACAAGGCTCCTGTTGCACAACTGGGAAAAGAAGGTTACACTCTCGAATCATCTGCCACCGGTGTGGTGATCACTGCGAACACAGCAGCAGGATTATATTACGGTATGCAGACATTGCTTCAGCTTCTTCCCAGGGAAGTGGAAAGTAAAACACCCGTAAACACTGTTTGGTCAGTTCCTGCCGTGAAAATCACCGACTATCCCCGTTTCGGATGGAGAGGATTAATGCTCGATGTCAGCCGGAATTTCTTCACTAAAGAGGAGGTTAAAAACTATATCGACAATCTTTCACACTACAAATTCAATACATTTCACTGGCATCTTTCAGACGATAATGGCTGGAGGATAGAAATCAAGTCACTCCCTAAACTTACTGAAATAGGTGCATGGCGGGTACCCAGATTCGGCCAGTTCGGCTCACGTGCTGAGCCAAAGAAAGGTGAAGCAGCCACTGTTGGCGGTTTTTACACACAAGCCGACATAAAAGAAATTGTACAGTATGCTATGGAGAGAAATGTCACTATCGTTCCTGAAATTGATGTTCCGGGACACAGCATGGCAGCCATTGCAGCTTATCCTGAACTGAGCTGTTCAAAAAATCCCGATACAAAAGTAAATCCTGGTTCCTCTTTCTCAGAATGGTTTGGCGACGGAACTTTTAAAATGAATATCGATAATACTCTTAATCCATCGGATGAAAATGTCTATAAATTCCTTGATAAAGTATTTACGGAAATGGCTCCGCTTTTCCCAAACCCTTATATTCATGTAGGCGGAGACGAGTGCTATAAAGGATTCTGGACAAAAGATGCCGGCTGCCAGGCACTGATGAAAAAGATGAACATGACAAAACCTGAAGAGCTCCAGGCATATTTCATGAAACGTGTTGAAGGAATTCTGAAAACAAAAGGCAAAAAACTTATTGGCTGGGATGAGATCCTTGAAGGTGGTATAGCCCCTGAAGCAACAGTAATGAGCTGGCGCGGTATTAAAGGGGGAATCGAAGCCGCAAAAATGGGACATGATGTTGTTATGACACCCACTACTTTTGCTTACCTCGACTTTCAGCAGGGGGAACAGACCATTGAACCTCCTATCTATTCAAGTCTCCGTCTTAATAAATCATATAGCTACGAGCCTGTACCGGAAGGCGTCGACCCGAAATATATCCTGGGCGGACAGGGAAACCTCTGGACAGAACAGATTGTAACACTTCATCATGCAGAATATATGACCTGGCCACGCGGTTGGGCACTGGCCGAAGATTTCTGGTCGCCAAAAGAATCCAAAAACTGGGTGAATTTTGTGAGCCGTGTCGAGAAACATTTCGAACGCTTTGACATTGAGGGCATTAACTATTCTCCCTCCATGTATGATGCAATTATCAACGTTAAAGCCAAAGATGGAAAGATGACAATCAATATGGAGTCTGAAGTTCCCGGAATTGACATATATTATACAACTGATGGCGCAATGCCGGGTATCTATTCGCCAAAATATGCTAATGCTTTTGTACTTCCTGAAGGTCCCGTTACCCTCAGAGTTATTACTTTCAGGAACGGTAAACAAATCGGGCATCTTGTAACACTCAGGCCTGAAGACCTGAAGAACAGAGCTGGAGATAACGAATAATTTATTCTGATTAAAATGCACAGCAGTTTCAAAAAGTTTGCGATAATATTTCAGATATTTCTTTTCAGCATCACTCTAAGCCTAACAGCACAAACGGCGAAAGATGAAAGATCTCATGCTGTCACACTTCCGAATGGATGGAAGCTCACTCCCGCAGGAAAAATACTTCCCCTGGGTGATCTGCCTCTGAATATTGCCATTTCACCTTCAAAAAAACTGGCTGCTGTAACCAACAACGGGGAGAGCGATCAGACAATTCAGCTTGTTGATATTGAAAAAGAGGTAATTCTCGATTCAATAATAATCAGGAAGTCTTGGCTTGGATTAGTCTTTTCCGATGACGGGAAATATCTTTACGCTTCGGGTGGAAATGATAACACCATCATCCGTTATTCGGTTAATAATAACCGCCTTGCACTTTATGATTCCATTACAATAGGAAATGCATGGCCTGAAAAAATCTCAGTTGCAGGAATTGCTTTCGATAATAAAGGCAGCAGGCTGTACGCAGTGACCAAGGAAGATAATTCTCTCTACGTAATGGATACGAAATCGGGAAAAGTGCTTTCTCATCATCCATTAGGAGGTGAAGGCTATACCTGTCTGCTTTCCCCAGATCATAAGCAACTCTATATCTCATGCTGGGGATGCGATAAGGTCATCATCTTTAATACAGCACTGCAGAAAATTACCGGATCAATCTCGGTTGGCGACAATCCAAATGATATGTGCATTACACGGAACGGGAACTTCCTTTTTGTGGCAAATGCCAATGATAATTCGGTGTCAGTGATCAATACCCTTCAACAGAAGGTAATTGAAACATTAAATACTGCTCTCTTCCCTGGTTCACCAGAAGGTTCAACACCCAACAGCGTGGCTCTGAGCCCCGATGATAAAACCCTCTACATCGCCAATGCAGACAATAACTGCCTGGCAGTATTCGATGCTTCCAAGCCTGGCTCCTGTGCCAGCAAGGGATTCATCCCAACCGCCTGGTATCCGACATGTGTCAGGGTTGCCGGAAATAAGATCCTTATTAGTAATGGAAAAGGCTTGTCATCACATGCTAATCCATTTGGTCCGAATCCTACAAGAAAAGGAGGGGTTGTTGTTTATCAGGCAGCAGGAGTGGAACGTGAGATCAGGGAACAATATATCGGCGGACTTTTAAGAGGAGCCCTGCAGATCCTGAATGTCCCTGATCAGAAACAGATAGCTTCATTTTCACAGGCTGTATACAGCAATACACCGTATAATAAAAACACTGAACTTGTTTCCGAAGGTGAAGCCGGAAATCCGATCCCGATGAAAGTCGGAGATCCTTCCCCAATTAAGCATGTCTTCTACATCATCAAAGAAAACAGGACTTACGATCAGGTCCTTGGAGATATTCCCGAAGGCAACGGGGATCCCAAACTGGTCCTTTTCGGTGAGAATATTACCCCGAATCAGCACGCGATTGCCAGGGAATTTGTACTGCTTGATAATCTGTATGTAAATGGAGAAGTCAGTGCTGATGGTCATAACTGGACTATGGGTGGCTATGCGACAGATTACCTTGAGAAGAACTGGCCAACCAGCTACGGCGGTCGAGGAGGATCTTATCCGGGAGAAGGCTCAATTGGAATAGCAAATAATAAAAATGGCTTTCTCTGGGATTACTGCATGAGAGCTGGTGTAAGCTTCAGGACCTATGCTGAATTCATGGGTGATGAGGAACCCAATATTCCTGTTTTAAAAGGTCATTTCTGTCCAAAATATACTCCCTGGGACCTGTCAGTCCGCGATACAGTGAGGTTCAGGCAGTGGAAAAACGACTTTGATTCACTTCTCTCTGCTGATGCAGTGCCTCAGCTCACAACCCTGCGATTTGGAAATGATCATACTGAAGGGCTACGCCTCAACAGGCCGACACCATTCGCTCATGCTGCAGATAATGATCTGGCGGTGGGTCTGTTTATTGATCACCTGAGTCACAGTAAGGTTTGGCAGAACAGTCTGGTAATAATTGTGGAAGATGATGCACAGAATGGTCCCGACCATGTGGATGCCCACCGTAGTACAGCTTATCTGGCCGGCGGTTTTGTGAAAAAAGGATTTGTCGATCATACTGCCTATACAACAACATCCCTTCTGCGTACTATCGAACTTATTTTAGGACTCCCACCTATGAGTCAGTATGATGCAGCTGCTGTTCCGGTGTGGAGGAGCATGAATAATACACCAGATCATCCTGCATTCAATGTACGTCCCTGCCTGATCGACCTGAACGAGAAGAATCTTGCTGAGAACAAATGGCAGCAAAAAAGCGAAAGGTTTGATTTTAAAAAGGAGGATATGGTAAGTGATGCCGAATTCAATGAGGTAATATGGAAAGCGGTTAAAGGCCTTGATTCGACCTGCCCTGCAACGGTCCATGCAGCTTTCTTTAAACCTGATAATAAGACAGATAAAGATAAATAAATACTAACTCTGTGTTCCTCTGTGCTTCTTTGTGGTCCTCTGTGTAAGTTCTAAAATATTTTATTACACAGAGAGCCACAGAGCAGACACAGAGAACCACAGAGATAAAAAAGAGAACCTTAGTTCAGTTTGAATTCAACAGGGACCCTGAACTGNACNTCNACNCCTTTTCCNCCCTGNTTACCNGGNTTCCAGTCGGGCATGCTGCTGATTACCCTTACAGCNTCTGCATCGAGAGCCGGATTAACAGATTTNACTACTGCCACATCCTTAACCTTGCCTTTTGCTGAGACAATGAAACCGACAGTAACTTTACCTGTTAT
>JGI20214J51650_10001712_pt1 | contig 13969 bp, 9 predicted proteins | sample WetSurMetagenome_FD_51650 | JGI IMG/M metagenome (IMG submission 51650) | reverse complement strand
ACCAAAAATCTGGTATTAATTGTTATGATAGCTTAAAGTATGTTATTTTGCATCAAAAAGTAAATTATTATGGAACTTTATGAAGGACTTCTTACCCGTCGCAGTATCAGGAAATATACAGGGGGAAAAATTGAAACAGATAAAATTCTGGCAATTGTAAAAGCAGGAATGTATGCTCCTTCGGCGAATAATAAGCGACCCTGGCATTTTATTATTATTGATGACCGTGAGATTCTGAAGAAGATCATGGAGGTTCATCCCTATGCATCGATGCTTGCGGAAGCCAGCCACGCTATTGCTGTTTGTGGCGATGACAGCCTGCAGAACGGGGTCGATTATTATAAACTTGACTGCTCCAATGCATCTCAGAATATTCTGCTGGCAGCTCATTCGATGGGATTAGGAGCTGTGTGGCTCGCTGTTGAACCAAGAACGGAGAGGATCGATGCAATTGTCAGAATTCTTGGTCTCCCTGATCACATACATCCAGTATCAATAATTTCACTGGGAGTTCCTGTCGCAATACCAAACCACTTGCCTGACAGGTATGAAGAAGCAAAAATAAGAATGAACAGATGGTGATCATATCTCCAGGAAACTTAAAAGATATGCCCGATGAATTATAAAGAGACCCTCGATTTTTTGTTCAGCCAGCTACCGGCATATCACAGGATAGGGAAAGCAGCCTACAAGAATGATCTGAACAATACACTTCTTCTTGACAATTATTTCAACAAACCTCACCGGAAATTCCGGACAATACATGTAGCGGGAACCAACGGCAAGGGATCCGTTTCACATATGATTGCCTCAATATTGCAGGAAGCAGGTTACAAAACAGGATTATATACCTCGCCTCATTTAAAGGATTTCAGGGAGAGAATAAAAATTAATGGCATTATGATTCCTGAAAGCGAGGTTATCAGTTTTGTAGAAGGGAATAAGGACATCCTGGAGTCTGTCAGCCCTTCATTTTTTGAAATGACAGTTGCAATTGCTTTTAATTTTTTTGCTGAGAAGGAAGTGGACGTTGCCGTAATTGAAGTAGGACTTGGAGGCAGGCTTGATTCAACAAACATCATTATTCCTGCTCTTTCAATAATAACGAATATCGGACATGATCATATGGATCTGCTTGGAGACACAATTGGGAAAGTGGCAGTTGAAAAAGCAGGGATCATAAAAGATAAAATCCCGGTGGTCATAAGTGAGACTCAGATCGAAACCAAAGACATTTTCACAGAAAGAGCTGCTGCCTGTACTTCGGAAATCATCTTTGCCGATTCGGGCTGGAAATGCGAGCTTAACCTTGATTTCAACCAGGAGGGCAGACGTAAATACTCAATTACAGAATTATCAGATAACCTTCAATATTCCGGAGAATCTGAATTAGGAGGGAATTACCAGAATAAGAATATCCAGGCTGTTTTTGCAGCATTCAGTATTCTGAAAAGGACATTCAGTATATCAGAAGAAAATATTATTTCCGGAATCGGGAAAGTAGTTACTAACACCGGTCTGGAAGGCAGATGGCAGGTGCTGGGAAAATCGCCATTAATTATTTGTGACACAGGACATAATAAAGAGGGTCTGGAATATGTGCTTGAACAGATCTCAGACATTTCTTTCAGTTCACTTCACATAATTCTAGGATTTGTGAATGACAAAGACCTGACAACGGTTTTGCCATTATTTCCTGTTACTGCAAAATACTACTTCACAAAAGCATCAGTTCCAAGGGCACTCAATGAGGAAGTACTCAGGCTGGAAGCTTCAAAATCGGGACTTTATGGCGAAAGTTTTCCGACTGTTAAAGATGCTCTGGCCAGTGCGAAAAGCAATACGGAGAAATCCGACCTGATATTTATTGGAGGAAGTACATTCATTGTGGCTGAAGTAGTTTGATTTTCGGATATTCTGCTCATTAATAGGCATATATTAATTAAATTTGTACATATCCATCGCTGAACATATGAAAAGGAACCTGGTATTTATTCTTCTTATTGTTTTTTTCTTACCTCTGGCAGCCCAGACAAATAAGAAAATAACAATCCTGCATACTAATGATCTTCACTCAAGGATGACAGGCTTTGCTCCGGAATCAGAATATTCTCCCATGATCACCGGTAACGACAGTACGTGGGGAGGATTTGCCCGGATTGCCTCAGTTATAAGTGCAGAGAAATCAGCTGATTCAGGAACTGTATTTGTTGTTGATGCTGGTGATTTCATGATGGGGACTCTGTTCCCCAGCCTCGAATTGAAAACCGGCTTTCAGCTTCGACTCATGAAAGATATGGGATACGATGTCGTTGCACTGGGAAATCATGAGTTTGATTTCGGCCCTGAATGGCTGGCTAATGTAATTGACATATCATCAAAGAATGGAGAGATCCCGTCGCTGTTATTCAATAATGCAATATTTGATAAAAAGGATAAGCGTGATGACGGACTCGAAAAAGAGGTGACGGAAAATATAATGGTAAGGAAGAAGATAATTATAAGGGATGGTATTAAAGTCGGATTTTTTTCCTTACTCGGAAACAGCGCTATAAATAACGCTCCGAAAGCCGCCCCCCTGAAATTTGAGAAGCAGATTCATTATGCAAAAAGAATGGTCAGTGAGCTTAAAGCTGAAAAGTGTAATATCATTATTTGTCTTTCACACTCAGGACTAACACTTCAGAAAAACGGTGAATGGGGAGGAGAGGATACCGGACTTGCAGAGAAGGTAAAGGGGATTGATGTTATAATCAGCGGACATACACACACAAAGCTTGATCAGCCTGTTATTGTGAATGGTATACCGATTATTCAGGCTGGTGAATTCGGGAAATATGTGGGTGCTCTTTCATTGTCCCTGTCAGGTGGGAAAGTAATCATCGAAGGGTACAAGCTCATCCCGGTAAATGATAAAATAAAAGGTGACGCAAAAATAAACGACCTGATTGAGGAACAGAAGCAAAGAATAAATAAGGAAATCCTGCAGCCTATTGGATTGGAATACAATAAAAAAGTAGTTGATTCAAAATTTAAAATTGAAGGGAACGATCTGGAAGATTTCAGAAACAGCAATCTGGGACCTTTGATTTCTGATGCTATACATTATTATGTGAACAGGCATAACAGCAATGGTTCCAATGTAAGTATGGTAGCTGCCGGAATGATCTTTGACAGGATTGTACCGGGGGTNCAGACNATTCCCGATATATTCAGGGTTATGCCTCTGGGNTCAGGCAGTGATAATATTCCGGGGTACGCACTTTCAAGAGTATACGTTACCGGCAAGGAACTAAAAAGCGTTCTCGAGGTATTGCAGATGGCCGGTAATTCTGACGCCGAAAATTACTGCTACTATTCGGGAATAAGAGTAGAATATAACCCTGATAAAGGATTATTTAAAAAAGTAAGGAAGGTTGGGATAGTACATTCTGATGGTACGATTGTTAATGTNAGCTTTTCGAAGAAAGACAAGNCTCTTTATTCCGTTACTGCTGATTCCTACATGCTTGGATTCATCGGTATCATTAAAAAGAAAAGCTTTGGTCTTATCAATGTAGTTCCAAAAGACATTTCGGGGAATAAAATTATCGATATGAAATCGGCAATAATTGACATGGATGAGAAGCTTGTCGGAATTCAGGAGGGAAAGGAATGGCTGGCTCTGATAGAATATCTTGGTTCAATGAAAGATACTAATGGTGACGGATTACCTGATGTTGATGCAAAATATACTGTTCCCATAAGGACTATTTTCAGGGTAAACAACTGAAAAAATAGATTAAGGAAATAATTTTATATGTTTGCATACTTATGCTAAACTTATGGGAACAAGCATTTATTTCTGGATAGGATTCCATGTTTTTGTGTTTATTATGCTTGCACTGGATCTGGGTGTATTTCATAAACACACACACAAAGTACCTGTCAAAGAGGCGATTATCTGGAGNTGTGTATGGATAAGCCTNGCACTTCTTTTTGATCTTTTTATTTACATTGATAAAGATTTCGGACCCGTAAAAGCNCTGGAATTTCTTACAGGTTATGTGATTGAATACTCACTGAGCGTTGATAATATNTTCGTTTTTATTCTGATATTTTCATATTTNTCTGTAAATGAGGAATATCAGCATAAAATATTATTCTGGGGAATCCTGGGTGCTCTTATTATGAGAGGGATCTTTATNGTTACAGGAGTTGCCCTCATTAACAGGTTCCACTGGATAGTNATNATTTTTGGTGGTTTTCTGGTTTTTACGGGGATCAGGATGTTATTTCAGAAAGAAACGGAAGTTGATCCGGATAAAAATGTAGTGATCAGATTTTTCAGGAAATTTCTTCCGGTTACAACAACTCTCCACGGTGACAGATTGATTATCAGGCAGAATAAAAAGTACTATGCTACGCCTTTATTCCTTGTCCTTGTAATAATTGAATCATCCGATCTTATCTTTGCCGTAGACAGTATTCCGGCAATCCTGGCAATCAGCAAGAATATATTTATTGTATATACTTCCAATATTTTTGCAATACTTGGTTTACGGTCGCTCTATTTTGCGATCGCCGGTATAATGGGATATTTCAGGTACCTGAAAATAGGACTGGCATTTGTCCTGACATTTGTAGGACTGAAGATGCTTGCCTCATTTTTTCATTTTGAGATACCTATCGTAACCTCTTTAGGAATTATTATCTCAATACTTCTAATTTCTATACTTGCTTCTGTCTTTATTAAAAAAGATGAGAAATGATAACTCAGCGCCAAAGGCCACCGGTTTCATGGCCCTTGCTGGTCTTTTTTATGGTAATCATTATCAGCTCGGTTATCATTGGATTTATTTACTATAATTCTCACAGGAAAAATCTTCTGACAGAAGCTCAAAGTGAGCTCTCTTCAATTTCATATCTTAAGATACGGGAGATTTCACAGTGGAGGATGGAAAGAATAAATGACGGTAAGTTTCTAAGTGAAAACTCTTTACTCATAGAAAAGTTCTCAGAGTATCTTAAGGAACCGGGAAATCCTAAATTGGAAAAAAATATTCTTCAAAGCTTAAAATCCCTTTCTCAGAATTATGATTATAAGAATGCCCTTCTGATCAGCAATAATGGCGAAGTCAGGCTCGCATATCCGAATTCCGATACATTGATTGGCAATCATTTGATGCCATTGTTGCCTGAAATTGTTAAAGGGCGTCAGGTTGTACTTACCGATCTTCACAGGGCGAATCTGGTAAGTTTTGTACATCTTGATCTGGTTGTCCCTTTGATTGATCGGAGTAAAAATGATACACTGGTTCTTGGTTTGCTTACTTTGAGAATAGATCCTAAAAAGGTTCTTTATCCGATTCTCCAGTCATGGCCTACCCTGAACGAAAGTACGGAAGCGATTTTATTCAGAAGAGAGGGAGACAGCATAGTCTATCTTAATGAGCTGAGATATCATAAAAACAGCATTCTGGATTACAGGAAATCCGTGACTTCATTTAAATTACCGGCTGCTCTTGCAATTAGGGGAATAACAGGGACCATAGATGGTCTCGATTACAGGAATGTTCCCGTTGTTGCAGCAATGAATAAGATTCCAGGTACTCCCTGGTATCTGGTAGCCAAGATTGACCGGAAGGAGGTTTTGTCTTCTCTCCAAATGCAGATAAAATTGATAGTTTTTATTCTTGTACTTATAATTCTTTCATCAGGTTCAATACTTGCGCTTTTGATCAGGAATCAAAGAACTGATTTCTATCGTGAAAAGTATGAATCAGAGAGGGAGCGCCTGGCTCTTGTAAAGCATTTTGATTACATCTTAAAGTATGCCAATGATATTATTATACTTGTAGATAATAACCTGAAGATTGTTGAGGCTAATGATCGTGCAATTGAATACTATCAGTACCCTCGTGAGGAGTTAATAGGAATGGCTATAGAGAAGATCAGGGCCCCCCAGGCACTTGCTCAGCTTTACAGAGATACTGCAAATCTGAATGAGAACGAGTCTGCCACTATTGAAACAGTTCATAAGAGAAAGGATAATACTACTTTCCCGATTGAGATCAGCATAAGGTCTGTAGTAATTGAAGGTTTAAAATATTATCAGAGCATTGGTCGGGATATTACGGAAAGGAAGCGGGTTGAGGCCACTCTGGTTGAGAGCGAGGAGAGGTTCAGAAAAATATTCGAAGAAAGTCCTGTTTCAATACTTATGACGGGTAAGGATCTGGCAATAATAAGGGCAAACAGGGCATTCTGTGATCTCATAGGGTATACTGAGGAAGAATTAAAGTCTTTCACATTCAGGGATTTAACACATCCTGATTTTATATCTAATAATGAGATTTCAATACTAAGACTAATTGCCGGAGAAATTCCGGTATATCAGACCGAGAAAAAGTATATCNGTAAAGACAGTACNGAAATATGGGGATTGGTGACTGTTAGCCCTATCCGTAATACCAACGGAGAGATTCAGTTTTTTCTTGTAATGATTGAAGATATAACTTCAAGAAAACGGGCTGCAGCTGAACTTGAGAATTCTCTTTCACTTCTTAAAGCTACTCTTGAATCTACAGAAGATGGACTGCTTGTGGTTGACAGATCAGGCAAAATTGTTCAGTTTAACCAGAAGTTTCTTGACATGTGGAGAATTCCTGATGCAATAATGTCATTGAGGGACGATAAAAGTGCTCTGGAATTTGTAAAGAGCCAGCTTATTGAACCTGATTCGTTTCAGAGAAATGTTGAGCACCTTTATGAGGAGCCTGATTCAACAAGCTCAGATCTGATTTATTTTCTTGATGGCAGGATCTTTGAACGGTATTCCCAGCCTCAGAAAATTGAAGGGAGAAGTGTGGGCAGGGTGTGGAGCTTCCGGGATATTACCAGTAAGAAATTAGCTGAGGCGGAGCTGATAGCTGAAAAGGAGAGAGCAGAGGAAAGCGACAGACTGAAGACAGCTTTTTTGCATAATGTATCTCATGAAATCAGGACTCCAATGAATGCAATTATCGGTTTTTCTACCCTCCTTAATGATCCGGATCTGAACAATGACGAACGGAAGCAATATACCGATATCATTTTTCAGAGCGGAAGTCAGCTGCTTTCAATTATTAATGATATAGTAGATATTGCTAATGTTGAGAGTGGTCAGGCTAAAATCAATAACTCAAAAATAAACCTTAATTCCACCTTAAGAAGTCTGAGTGAGCAATTCAGTATTATGGGAATGGCGAATAATACATCTATCAATCTGGTAGCAGGACTGACTGATTCAGAGTCTGATATAATTACAGATAGCACCAAGCTTGTACAGGTCTTGTCAAATTTAATAAACAATGCTGTCAAGTTTACTAAGGGAGGGGAGATTGAGTTTGGCTATAAATTATCTCAGGGGTTTCTTGAATTCCATGTAAAGGACACCGGCATTGGGATACCTTCTGAATATCATTCAAGAATTTTTGACAGGTTCTTCCAGGTTGACAGTAATATAGCTCGGCAATACAGTGGTACCGGGCTTGGTCTTTCAATCTGCAAGGGATATGTCGAACTGCTGGGAGGAACAATTCAAGTCGAATCGGAGTCAGGGAAAGGAACATTATTTGTTTTTACAATTCCCTATTTAAAATCTTGAAAAACATCCAATTACAATCTTTTTTGGGTATTGCTGTTAATCCATCTTAATGGGTCAGATATAATTTCTGTAAATATTGAACTTAATCATTTCCCTTATGTTTATTTGATCTAACTAAAAATAAATATTAATCCAATATTCTTATGAAAAAGTATTTATTATTTATCACAGCCACCTTTTTCTTCTTTCAGTTGCAGGCTCAGGATGCTTCAATGCAATCTGCACAATTGCCAGCGAAAGAAGACCGAAACTTCCGAATCCCTCTGATTGGGGAGAACGCCCCTTCATTTACAGCTGAATCTACAAACGGTACAATAAACTTTCCAGTTGATTTCGGACGTAAATGGAAAATATTATTTAGTCATCCACAGGATTTTACTCCTGTTTGCTCAACAGAAATACTCGAACTTGCTAACCTTCAGGAGGAATTCGATAAACTTGGGGCTAAATTAGTTGTAGTCTCAACCGATGCACTTGAGACTCATGAACAATGGAAAAAGTCACTTGAATCATTAAAACTGAGCGACAACGGAAATACAAAGATTAAATTTCCGCTTGTTGATGACGACAGCAGAGCTATCGCGAAAAAGTACGGTATGATACATCCGGCTTCCAACACAACAAAAGCAGTTCGGGGAGTCTTCATTATTGATCCTGATAATATAATCCAGGCAATATATTTTTATCCCGGCAGAGTTGGAAGGAATACCGACGAATTGCTCAGAATGGTAACTGCGCTGGAAACAACTTCATCAGAGAAGGTCTATACCCCTGTAAACTGGAAAGCAGGAAATGATCTGCTGGTTCCAATTCCTCCGGCTTCAGATGCCAGTGGAAAAGCATATGTACCGGACGGGTTTTATAGCCCCGTATGGTATCTCTGGTTTAAGAAAACCAGCCAGATGAATGAAAATATGTTTGAATCTGGAAATTAATTCAGTTTTAAATACTCAGGAAGGGCGATCAGATAATTCACTGATCGCCTTTTTTATGTACAATTAATTATAAGCAGTATTTTATTCTGACAAATTCAGGAACGATTGATATAAAGTTAAATGATTTTATTCGTTGAAATATTATAAAGAATGATGTAAAACTTAAAGTTATGTTAAAAATATGTAACTGTTGAACTAATTATATTAAGTCATGTTTAACTAGTCTGAATAAAAGGGATTTTTAGTAGAAACTTTAATTTAAAGCCATGAAGAAGTTAATAATTATAATATTATTTGTTTTTTCTGTGACGAAATTATGGTCACAGGATCCTATGCTGTTTGAACCACAGAAACCAGTTGAGGACAGGAACTTCAGGATTCCATTGATTGGAGAGACTGCACCCTCATTTAAAGCTGAGTCTACTAACGGAGAAATTAAATTTCCTGATGACTATGGGAAGAGCTGGAAGATTCTCTTTAGTCATCCACAGGATTTTACTCCTGTCTGTACAACAGAGTTGCTGGAACTCGCTCATCTGCAGTCACAGTTTGATCAAATGGGAGCAAAGATCGTTGCTGTTTCCACCGATCGTTTAAGCACACATGAACAGTGGAAGAAAGCAATGGAAAGCCTCGCCTATAAAGACAGGGAAGCAGTAAAAATTGAGTTCCCTCTGGTGGATGATGCAGATCTTTCAGTATCAAAAAAATATGGGATGATCCACGCGGCAACAAATTCGACCAGGGATGTTAGAGGGGTATTTATTATCAGTCCTGATAACGTCATAAAAGCAATTTATTTTTATCCGATGTCGGTCGGAAGAAGTACTGACGAACTTCTGAGAATGGTTACTGCACTTGAAAGGACCAGTACTGATAAAGTAATGACCCCGGCTAACTGGAAAGCAGGCGACGACGTAATGGTTCCGACAATTCCCCGGGCAGAATCCTCAAGGGATGAACTGGCCAATGAAGGAATTTATAATTTGAACTGGTTCATGTGGTACAAGAAAGCCAAATAGATACCTTCCGGATATTCATTTATTGGGAGAGTATTTTCAAGTTTCCGGCTTTGTTATAAGAGATCAGCTCTGGTTGATCTCTTTTTTTGTTGTATAAACCTGTCTTAGCCTGGACCATCTGGCATGTATCCTCGTGGTTTAGTTCAAAATGTTTCTGATGAATTTATAGCCATTTTAATAATGTAAATAATAAACTGAAACATTATGAGCTGATAATTAATATATATGATAGGAAAAGTCGAATAAATTCTAATATATTGCAATAATTGAATTGGTGATGCCGTTATTTTTAAACTGTTTAACTTAATCTACATACCTGCTAATCTTTCTATTTATCAATCTGTAAATCATTTACTATGCTCTTACTTGATCCAATTGCAGGAAATCTGGGCGAAAAGAATGCTGCTCACCTATTGCGTAGGGCAACATTTGGCCCTGGTATTGATGATATTAAGCAGTTTTCAGGAAAAACTGCATCACAGGCAATGGATATTCTCTTTACCATACTGCCACTGCCTGAACCACCGACCGATCCAAAAACCGGTGTCACCTGGTTGAATCCCAGGGCTGTACAGGGGACCAACAGTGAAAACAGCCTTCTGATCGACTATTTTATTGCATGGCATCTTGAACAGATGAGAACTTCCGGGACAAATATCAGGGAGCGCATTGTGTATTTTCTTCATACTCATTTACCTACCCGTAGGTCAATAGTTGACAGCAGTGAGGCAATGTACTATCAGAACTGCCTTTTCAGGTACTATGCATTTGGAAGTTTTAAGGAGCTTTTCAAGAAAATATGCATTGATAATGCCATGCTGGTTTATATCGATGGAAGGCTTAATATTAACCAATGGCCAAATGAAAATTTTGCGCGGGAGATGCTTGAACTCTATTCAATAGGAAAAGGACTTCAGATTGGCGATGGGAATTATACAAATTATACTGAGCAGGATATCAAGGAGGCAGCCAGGGTCCTTTCAGGATATAAAAACGATATTACTTTTACCAATTTAGATACTGATACCAATATCCCGATCGGAAAACTGGAATCGAGTGGTATACGTGCTACACTGCATGATTCCGGTACTAAAACATTCAGCGCGGCATTTCAGAATACATCGATTTCACCATCTGCAACTGATGGAGGATATGCTACAGTTGCAGCTGCCACTTCGGAGCTTAGCGCAATGATCGAAATGATCTTTAACCAGGATGAGACTGCCCGGTTTCTATGCAGGAAACTTTACAGGTTCTTTGTTTATTACAAAATTACTGCGGAAGTGGAAGCTCAAATAATTGTTCCTCTGGCCCAGACATTTAAGTCGAGCGGATATAATTTAAAAACAGTTATTTCAGTCCTGCTGTCGAGCCAGCATTTTTATGATTCGGATAACCTGGTAACAAGCGATGACAATATTGCTGCCCTGATAAAATCACCCATTGAACTCATTTTAGGAGGGCTACGGTTTTTTAAGGTCGCCTTTCCGGCCTACTCCGGCCAGGGTTTTTACGATGACGCATATCGCAATGGAGTAACAAAGATTATACTTGATCAGGGACTCGAGTTTTATGAGCCATATGATGTAGCGGGTTATGATGCCTATTTCCAGATTCCTGATTATAACAGGAATTGGATTACGCCAATTAATCTTGCAAACAGGTATCTTTATTCTCAGGTCCTGCTTGAAAATATTAACAGAGGCAGTACAGGAGCTGTTATTAAGGCCAGTTTAATTGAATTTGTGGATAATCCGCTAAATGTATCTAACCCGTCAGATGCCTCAACAGTTGTTAAAGCTTTTACAGATTACTTACTGGCTGTTCAGATAAATTCCGACAGATTTAATTATTTCCTGAATACTATTTTCCTCGAGAGTCTGGCAGCATATAACTGGACTAATGAATGGAATTCATATAAATCGGGAGGAAGCGATGCAACAGTAAAACTACGTTTGGAAACATTGGTTACCAGGCTGATTCAAACACCTGAATTTCAATTATTTTAACCCTAAAGTAAAAATCATGGACCGGCGATTATTTCTTAAGAATGCAGCTTTAGCGGGTGCAGGAAGTTTTGTACTTGGCGGCCTTCCTGTCAGATTACTTGAGGCAAATCCCAGCCTTTTGCAAGCAGCCATGGCAGCCTCAGATGACAAAATATTGGTTTTAATTCAACTGCACGGGGGGAACGACGGGCTTAACTGTGTTATACCTATAAATCAGTATAGCACATACTTAAGCCTGCGGCCAAATATAGCAATTCCTAACCAGGGAGCGCGGCAGTTAATTAATCTTGACAGTTCGCTGCTATTGGATAAACAGGTTGGAATACACCCTGATATGCTGGCTTTTAAGCAAATGTATGAGCAGGGACTGTCATCAATTGTTCAGGATGTAGGCTACGATAATATGAATCTTTCTCATTTCAGGGGCAGGGATATCATGTTTATGGGCGGAGGATCGGGAGATTATTTTAATTCAGGATGGATGGGCAGATTAATGGATTATGATTATCCTGGTTATCCAGCAAATTATCCTAATTCACAAATGCTTGATCCAATCGGCCTGGAAATAGGCAATTCTATGTCACTGGCTTTCCATCGCGAAAATGGTATCCCGATAGGATTTAGTATCGATAGCCCTGAAGCATTTTACAATCTGATAAACGGTGTGGGATCTGCACCTCCTATTTCATTCCCTGATAGTCATGCCGGTGAAGAGCTTAAGTTTCTCATGGAATTTGAGAAGAAAAGCGATCAGTATGCACAGCGATTAAAAGATGTTTATCTTGCCGGATCAAATACTTCATCAGTCATATATCCCACAACATATCCTTACAGTGCACCTCTGACCGCAGTATCAAATCCATTATCGGGACAGCTTAAGCTAATTGCAAGATTGCTCAAGGGTGGTTGTAAAACAAGGATCTTTATGTGCCGCATCGGAGGATTTGATACTCATGCCAATCAGGTTGAAAAATTCGACACCACAATGGGGACACATGCGGCACTGGTTTTTCACCTTTTCGGTTCAGTAAAGGCGTTTTATGATGACCTGAAAGGATTGGGACTTGATGATAAAGTATTATCAATGACATTCACTGAATTTGGAAGAAGAGTTTATTCCAATGCGAGTTACGGCACCGATCATGGAACAGCTTTCCCTGTATTTCTTTTCGCAAAAGGATTGAAACCGGGAGTTCTTGGCAAGAATCCTGACCTTTCTGATCTTAACGGGGGAAACCTGAAGTACAGCACTGATTACAGGCAGGTATTCACCTCTGTCGTTCAGGATTGGTTTGGTGCTACTAATGAGGCCCTGGCAGCGACAAAATTCAGTGAATGGGCAAATAAAAAAATTGAATTGTTTAATTGGACGGGAATTACTGAGCTGGAAGAGACAGGGAAATCAGTGTTATACGATTGTTATCCAAATCCTGCATCAGATGAAGTGACTTTTTCATTTTTCCTAAACCATAATTCCAATGTGAGGCTTATGCTCTATGACGTGAATGGTAATAAGGTAGCTGAGATTTTAAATCAGGAATTATCATTTGGAAAAACATCGGTTCCATTCAATGTATCTTCATTACCTGCAGGTATGTATCTGTTTAGAATTGAAAGCCCGAAATTTAATGACTCCAAGAAGTTAATTATAAGATAGAACCCGGTCTTCCGGATCCAGCTTAAAAATTCAGCTTTTCGGGAGGGATTTTAAATAATTGGATCCTGGAAAATCGTCCGGCTACAAATGTTTGGGTGAGTACTGCCAGTCCACCTTCGCTTGTAGGAATGACAGATGAAAGATTCACCGGATAAGTACTTCCGAAGTATTTTGAAGTTTTAAGTAAACCTGTCAGAGGATCGAAAAATAATAGCAACACCTGATTTGAGCGCGTTATAGCACCTATTATAATACTTTGTTTCCCATTCAGGGTGGTCTTCAGAGGGACGATAACTGAATTTTTATCTAATTCAGGCCAGCTGGTTCCCCCCATTGCTGTGATATTGGATATGGTTGTAAAGGAAATATCAGGTTTGATATTTATGTAATTCTGATTTTCATCATAACGTGCCAGAATATAACTGCTATCGTTTCTCTGAATTAATGCACTTGCAGCAGCGCTGTAAGGGATGCCGTTTACTACTCCTGACAGGTCTCCGTTTGCAGGATTTATAAAAAGGAGGGAGAAAACAAAATTATAGAAGCCATTGACAAAATAGTAGCCACCCGAACTTGTTTTGACTTCTCCTGAAAAAAATGGGAAATANGCACCCTGNNGTGTAAGATGTAACCTGACCTTCTCCTCATAGTTCTCAATTCCACTGTATTCCTTGCTCCATATTATCGAAAAATTCGAATCAAAGCAGGTCAGAACTGTG
>JGI20214J51650_10001711_pt1 | contig 13974 bp, 10 predicted proteins | sample WetSurMetagenome_FD_51650 | JGI IMG/M metagenome (IMG submission 51650) | reverse complement strand
GTACGAACGATTCTGGTTCCTAAACCGCTCGATGAGATGCGTGACCCACGCGACAAATTCACAAGCGTCGACTGTGTCTACGCGAGTGCAGGCGTGAAAATTGTTGCACCCGACTTGGANGGAGCATTGGCTGGTGCACCATTGTTTGCGGTTCCCGAAGGTGAAGACGTTGCCAAATACTGTAAACTCATCACCGAGGAAATCGGCAGAATCAGAATTACAAAGGAAATCGACGGAGTAATAGTAAAAGCAGACACTTTAGGCTCCCTTGAAGCAATGGCTGAAATTCTAAAAGCCAACAATATCCAAGTCCGCATCGCCGACATCGGCGACATCAGCAAACGTGATGTTATCGAGGCTTCTGTTGTAAAGACGCGCCAACCTTTAGTCGGCGCAATCCTCGCGTTTGGCGTCAAAGTGCTGCCTGACGCTGAAATTGAAGCTGAAGCAAACGGCGTTAAAATCTTCAAAGATCCAATCATCTACAACCTGATCGACAATTACATGGAATGGGCAAAGAATAAGCGGGAAGCCAAAAGCGAAGCAGAGTTTGAGGCACTTGTTAAACCAGGAAAAGTCACAGTGCTGCCTAACTGCATTTTCCGCCGCGCCAAACCCTTAGTAGTCGGCGTGGAAATTTTGGCGGGCAGATTAAAACCCAAAGTTTCGCTTATGCGTGCAGAAGATAGCTCAGATTTAGGTGAAGTGGACCAAATTCAAGATCAGGGCAAAGCAATCGGCGAAGCTAAATCAGGTATGCAGGTGGCGATTTCTATGGATAAACCCATCGCGGGGCGTCACGTGTTCGAGCGTGATGTTTTGTATGTGAAGGTGCCTGAAGCAGACGCAAAAAAGCTGTTAACGTCGCATATGGATGACTTGACTAGCGAAGAACAAGATCTTCTCAAAGAATTCATAGCTTTTATGCGCAAGAAAACGCTGTTCTGGGCGGGTATTTAGTCGTTTTTCTAAACAAGCCTTTACCCTTCTTAATAAGTAATTAACCGTTTTGAGGATCAAATAGGTTTGTGCTTGGGCTAAAGTTTTCAGCCAATTAGTTTCTTTAAAACAGGCACTTTTTTGAGTGGCAAAATAATTCCAAGACAGATAAAGAGAGTAACCAAGGTAATTAGGGGGACTTCGATGATGGAGTTCAGTGTGTTTCCGCTGATTTTGAAACCCCATAAGTAGCCTCTTTGAAGAATTTCAAGTATGATTACGTGTAATAGGAAGATTGCTAAGGTGCTTTGGCTGATTTGTTTAAGTAACCAGTTAGTTTTTGGGTGAGGGGCTATTGCTGGATTTGCTGGAACCTTAAGGGTGTTTAGTAATAGAAATAGCATAATCGTGGATAGAATCATGGTAGGGCTGAAGTAGTCTTGGAAGAAGTACGTATTTGACCCTCCAACCGTCCCCGCTATCGCGTAGGTTCCAAATGCGGTTAAAACCAATCCAAGAGTCATCAAACCAACCATAGTTGAACGTCGTAGCTTTACAGATAAAAGAAAAACCCCCAGCAAAAAGTAGCCTATCCATCCTGGAATAATTAGCAGGTTACCGTCCACGTGGAATGCCCCAAACAAACTAGGAATAGGGCCTATGAGCACTACAAAAAACCATGCACCCAGAAAATACTTGAAGGTCTCACGATTAACATGAGCGACTACTACCCGCAAAATTGGCGTAAAAAGATATAGACCCACTATCATGTAGAGGTACCAAAACTGGTAGTATGGACCCGAAAGTATGCCTTGAGCGATAAAGCTTGAGGTGAGAGGTATGTTATCAGCGAAATAGTCCCATGCAAAATAGATTGCTCCCCAAAATAGGAAAGGCAATCCTATGCGTGCCCATCGTTTTTTGAAGAAAGCGCTTAGCGGCTCAATTTTGGAGGGGTGAAGTAGAAGAGCCCCCGTCAACATTACGAATAGTGGAACACCCGTTCGCCCCAAAGTTTGATAGATATTAACTGCCCACCATCGGTAAATTTCAGCTTGATTCATCACTTGTGGGGCGATGGCTTCGTTTGCGGCATGCAGCAAGATAACTCCTACGATAGCTATCGTACGTATTAGATCCGCGGGAATAGCGTGCAATCTTTCTTGAATCAGCTTTACACCTTTTACCTGATACCTTTCAGAAGTCATTTTATGCTAATAAGATTTAACTTAAACCGAAGAAAAAACAAGTTAGAGTCAAAATGCAGAAATCTCGAATAAAATAATTTTTGCCCACTAAGAGGGGGCAGTTATTGCCCTGAAGATCTCGTTAGCGATTAATTGTGATCCATCTGGGTCAGGGTGTACTCCGTCGGGGAAAAACTGAGAACTATTGAATAAAGCAGAATATACGTCAATTATTNATGAATTAGTTTGAAGTGCAACCTGTTCGATACCTGGAAGTATATGATTGTTTAATATTTCGGCGTTTGGAGTTGTTCCATTGCAGAAAATTGGTGGTGGTTTCACAAGCCAAATCTTTGGCTTGCCTGAAAGCTCTTTGAACTCTTCAACTAGTTTTACGTAGCTACTTACAAAGCTTCCTTTGTTGGGTGTAATTATTGCGTTGGCATCATTTGTTCCCAGCATAATTACAACTATATTAGGTTGAAAGTGTTTTGCTTGCTGAAACTCACTTGAATACATGTATGGATTTCCAGAATCAAGAGAGACGGCACTTCCATCAACACCAAAATTGCCAACAGTGTAATTTGCGACGCCAAACAGCATCCAAAGGTCACCTGGATAATAGGTCCCGTTAGTAATACTGTCGCCGACACAAGCTATTCGAAATGTATCCGACGAAGGGTCCTTATTTTCACCCGACAATATTAACAATGAAGTACCCCCTGAGGCCACAACCAGAATAGCTAACCCAATTGCTAACAATATTAATTTCTTCCTATTCATCTTACGTTCTCACAATCACATTAAGGCCTAATCTGCTAAAATAAAATCCTTCTATCCATTAAACTTACCGAAAAAACTGAGTGTTTTGTTCTCCTAAAGCCTCAAGCTGATTTGCGCTATCCGTACTTTCATTTTCTTTTAAAAACCCAAAATCACATAATCTTAAAGTCTAAAGAGTTTTCGCTTAGGGTATTTTTCGATAAAGCTTTAAATGTTGCAAAAGTCAGAGAAAAGGTGCAAACCAACACGTCAAGAGTTTGGTTTTTGTTTGCCGGGGTATCCTAGCCAGGCAGGGAGCAAGCCTGGAGATGCACCTTTAAGGGGCACCAATTAGCTTGTGGCCTCTCGGGGCCGCGGGGGTTCAAATCCCCCTCCCGGCGCCAATTTCTGTAGCCATAAAGGATATTTTGTCTAAATAGACTTAGTTATGGCTTAATTGTCAAATTCTTCTGAAGTCCAGCAAAAATTATTACTGGCAAAAATAAATAAAAGTGGACCACTGCAATTTGATCCAACATTTTTTAATGGAATCCCATTAGGAATTGATTTAAAGCTGATTTTTCCCGTTAAGTTGTTCAGTATCTCGATTTAGTCGATTCTGCAGTGTTGCTCTTGCGAGTATCCCTCTGACGGTTTTCTCTTTTGCAGCTAAGGCTAGCCTTGTCTCTGATGCAGGNTGCTGGCTAAACTCTTTTGTTAATCTCGCAGCATATTGTATACACCAATCTTCGGGTTCACCAGTCCCTTTAGCCAAAGGAGTTCCCGGAAAAGGCTGAAAGGGCAGAAAGACTGCGGAGTCTGCAAGTTTAACTGCAAGTTGAACGTAGCTTTTTCGCATGTCTTCGGTTTCTCCCGGAAGACCAACTATAAACGAGGCGATTGTGAAAATGCCTGCTTTCTTTAATGAATCAAAGGCTTGTTTGTGCTGTTTGAAGCTTATGTTTTTCCCTATTGATTTGGCTATTTTGGGCATTAACGTTTCGACGCCAATTGTGGCGCGAAGGAAATTGACTTTAGCTAAAGCTGGGATAAGTTCTGGTTCTCTTATTAGATCATCGGATCGAGCTGAAAACATGAAGAACAAAGGAAGTGGTTTATTCTTCAGTAGTTGACATATTTCTATGGCTCTTTTTGGGTTTGCTGTAAAGTTGTCGTCTGAAATCTGAATAATCATTGCACCGTCTTTAACTAGTTTTTGGATATCTTTGACTACGTTTCTTGGTGATCTGCCTCGCCAAGTACACAAAAAAAATCGGCTCGTTTCGCAAAAAGAACAATTATATGGGCATCCTCGGCTTGTTTCCAAAATGTAAATGTTGCCCTGTGGAGGTTGAGTGAGATTTCGGGCGGGTTCTTTGAGCCTGTCAAGATTGATGAAATCTCTTTGCGGCGTTTTAAGTAAACGACTCTCTTTCAGCAGATATATTCCCTGGACTTTTTCTGAAATTCCCGATTGTAATATCTCCCTGAAGGTTTGTTCACCTTCTCCATAAACTACACAATCTGCTCCGCTTAGAAGAACAGCTTGGGGCAACATTGAAGCTCCGTGCCCGCCTACCACTATTTGGCCTTTGAAGCCTATTTGGCGGATAGCCTTNACAAAGGTGCATACTGGGTTGACCGACTTTAATCCCATGACCGTGATTCCGGTAACATCTGCATTCCTTTTGGCGATTTCCTCCACCGTTTCATCTATTGAAAGATTAGTTGCATCCAAGATATCGACAGACGCGATATCCGTAACTGCCGAAGCTAATACTGCTAAACTGAATGCTCCAAAATTCATTCGCGACAACTCAGGTGGCTTAACTAGGGTCACGCGCAACTCTTATTCCGCCTGAACCTCAAGACCCATCAACTCTACGAGTCTCTCAACGTTGTTATCCCGCAGATAGTTTGATAGCCACAAAGCAGCTTCACTTTCGATCTTTACTATCTCACAGTACGAAGGCAAAGCAGAACCTGAACCGAAAAGATCCGCGCAGGCATAACAAGGGCCTCCGCACAAGGGTGCTGCCCAGCACACTTGACAACTTGTTCTCTGTTCATATGTTCGCCCCGACGAGGCAGTGAACCATTTCACCCTTTCGGTGTTTATTCCTGACAGGTCACCAAGTTTGTATTTTGATATTCCAACGAATCTAAAGCAGGGGTAAATTTCTCCTTGTGGTCCAGCAGCAAAGAAGGTTCGACCTGCACCGCAAGGAACTCTGCTATTACCATATCCAAGGGTTTTCATGAGCCTTTTTTGAAACCTTATGTTGACTGGCACCTGTTCTCCTTTGGCAATCCGTTGTACATATTCAAGTATGAAGCTTCTATAGGCTTCAAAGTCATCTTCGCGCAAGGCAAATTTGGATCCCTTCTTAGCTGCAATTGGGACCATTTCTATTCTTCTTACACCCATAGACGCAATTGCATAAAAAACGTCTTTAGGATCTGTACCATGGCAAAGAACTGAGGTTGTGCTGAAACGTTCCGGCATATCCTTGGCTAATTGATTTACCGCTGTCTTTATCGTGCGGTACGTGCCTTCTCCAGTTTTACTCACTCGATAGCGATCATGTGTCGCCTGGTTGCCGTCCAAACTGACCTTCACGTTCCAATTACCCGCCATCAGCCAATTTTTGATTTTATCATTCATCAAAGTACCGTTTGTTGTGAGGTACAAAGAGAGCGACTGATGGCGCTTTTTTGCTAGCGTCCGTGCTTTTTCATCGATAGCTTGAACGAGTTTAGTTCTCAACAGTGGTTCGCCGCTACCTAAATGGATCGAGACCCCATTTTTTTTGTCTGACCAATTATAAATCGAATCTACGCAATCTTTTAGCGTCTTCAATTGCATGGGTTCTCGTTTGGGCATTGTGGAGTTTTCGGCGCAGTAGACGCACTTTAGGTTACATGAACCTGATACATCCAAGGCAAGGCTACAAGGTCTTGGAAATAATCTTTCGTCCATGTTTGGAGGTGTAACTGTTTCTGAATCAAACTCAATTTTGAGTCCAAGAGCTGTTAAGTTGATTGCTGTCACTTATAACGCACCTGACAATACCAGAAGATCTTGGGGGTGACCTAGAAATTTGGCATAAATTTCAAGAGCGATTTCGCAGTTTGCCCGGACAAGTTCACATTCGTCTTCTCCGCAAACCGAAAGCATGGCTGGGCAGCCTCCTCCGCATAAGGGAAGAGCCCAACATTCTTGGCATTCTTTTCTTGGTCTGTGTTTACTTGCCCATAGAACACCCTCTTTTACCCATTTATTTCCCTCATTTATATTGCCCAAACTGACGTCTTTTTTGCCGGCGAGCAATACACATGGCAACATTGTTCCGTCAGAGGACATCCCAAAAGTTCGGGTTCCTGCTCCGCAGAAAGATTCCCGCCTGGTCTTGCAGAGAAGCTGAAGTACTCTGTTGTTGAATCGGTCATCTTTTGGGTATCTGTCTTGGTAAATGCTTTCATTTGTTTCTTTGCCTATTTCTTTCAGATGACTAAAGTAGTCGGTTCGTTCTTCACCCCTTAGAGCTATCATATTTGAAGTAGGTAATCTTACAGCTTGAGCTTTTATGGCATCAATTGGCAGAGTATTAAGGTAGGCACATGCATCTTGCAGTGACCAACCTTTTCGAACCACGCTTGATCCTCGAACAAAAAGCTTTTCAGATTTGACTTTTTCTAAGAATTTTAGTACTTTTGCATGTGTGGGGGCACCATTTTTTGTTCGCCTGTAGATGTCATGAATTTGCTCTGGTCCGTCTATGCTCAATATTATATTAAATCTGCCTTTCTTTAGGATGCCTATGGCTTTTTCGGTGGCTATTGTACCGTTTGTAGTTATAGCAAATGAGAAAAGATCGCCCTTCGGCAAAGCTGTTTCAATTGCTTCATTTATTGCAGGTAAGTTTAGTAGGGGTTCGCCTCCGTAGAAGTGTATGCAGATATGTTTAGCCCATGGTAGCCTATTTGGCAAAACCTCGATTAGGCGCTTTGCCGTTTTGGGAGATAACGACTGCTGGTTGTTGACATCGTAGCTGAATTTTCCTTTGTCCACAAAACAGTAACTGCAGTTTAGATTACATTTTTGTGTAGCGTTAACAAGAATTTCTACTCTTTCTGTAAGACGGGACTTCTCGGGTTGAAGTTTTTGGGTCACCAATTTTTTTTTATTGGTGAAATTCTCGGTGGGTGATTCCTGATTAGTTGTTTCCTCTTTATTGATTAAGCTCAAGTTAAAATTGGAGCTTTGTTTGTCTGGTTTAACAGGTCGGATTTCTAGTGATTGGGAGTTAAAAACGAAGCGTTGATTTTTTACATAAAAAAAATGGAGAATTGAAGTTCCGCTCTTGTTAACGTTTGATAATTGTCTTCTTTGTTGCTGCTGGAGAAGCTATTCCACATGGGCCTCCGTTAGCACATAAAAGTTCATCGGCGATGCTACCAATCTTGGCGTCTATTTCTTTAATAGCTGATAGCGCGGTTGCAACCATCTTTTCCTTTTCTGGAGTTAGCGTCGTCACACCAAGTGCTTTGGCGGGTTGAGCCTGGAGTAGCTTTCGGAAACTGGGGTCAGTTAAAGCTTTGTAGACAAGTTCACGGTTTTTTGCTTTGGATGTTGATGACAATTTAAATCCCAATTTCTTGTTACTTAATCTCGTATTTAAGACTAATCTCGATTATTCCATGTCGAAATTTTGATTTTTCTCACTTATCGTGTAAACCTCAAGAAAATGAGCATTAAATAGNAATTCTTTATTTACTCAATAGTTTTTGGATTCTGAAAGTTACTCAATTTCTTCTTGATCCACGTTAAGGAATCGTTTAATTGTCACCATAATTTCNTTTAACCCTTTATCTGTTAAAGGTGGATTGTAGGGAATCCTCAGCACATCCCAGCCTTGAGCAATTAGAAGATCAGTAATTTCCTCGTCGCGCTCTATTGCCTTGTCTTTTTTGTGAACTGGTATGCCATCTAAGTANACGATTTTGCGTTTTTCCATCCAGCAAAAGTCAGGTATGGTTGATTTTAGAATAATTGGTTGCTGCGTTACCATGCCGTTGGTTAATCCTGCCATACTTAAAGATTTGAAGATTTCAATTTCTGCCCTACTTACTTTAGGATGCATACGTTCTTTGTAACTCAAACCAATTCACTGAGGGTAGCATTGCATCTATACCTTAATAAATTGCATGTTATAAATCGAGTTGACTAAAATGATGACTCTGTAACTAAAAGTAGGCTTGGCGGATCGCCAGTGTTAACCCAAGACGCGAATCAAAAATATTCCCTAATCCTTCTTTAGGGCTTAACGATTGCGCGTAATGTTTAACGGCTGACCCGCCAAGCGTGGGTGTACCTCTTGGATGGCTATTTTCTCGCAATTAAACAACTATGCGCCAACTATAAATGGCGTTGTGATTGTATTCTGGTAACAACAAGCATGCAAGTTCCAAATAATAACATGATGACCAGAAGGGGCAATCGAGTTAGAATTAGCTGTTGATTGTCGAATTAAGAATTTCTTATTTGTTGTTGATCTTCTAGAACGATAGGTAATAAGGTAACATTATCTCTTTTGAAGGATGGCTTTTGTCGTTTGGGTTTTGGATTTCCCATTGAGTATATGCAACAGCCAATGAAGCCTATGAAGATGAGCGCTGGAAGAAGCAAAATAACAATTGTTCGATTCCGTTTGCGCTTAACCCTTCTATGTTCCAAACTTTGAACCCGATTAATATTCAGATGTAAGTGCAAATAAGGTTTGATAATCCCAAATATAGATCAGAACTCAATATCCACAAGCAATTAGAAAAAGGAAAATATATCTGAAATAGTTTTCCTATTACTCTTCTGGTTTTTTAGGTTGTGCCTGCACGCCTGAATAATCCTTGAGTTTGTCCGCCATTTCCCTCAGTTGCTTAACTACTAAGTAGTTCACTGTCCCTTCTTCGTAAGTCCCGTCTGCTCTGCGCTCTCCTGCTTTTGTTCCAGTAAGAACCTCAATGCCCTCGTCAATTGTTTTAACAGAGTAAACTTTGAACTGCCCTAACTTAACCGCATCTACAACCTCTTCTTTGAGCATAAGGTTTTGAACGTTGCTATCCGGAATCATAACACCCTGCGCCCCATTGAGTCCTTTGGCCTTGCATACTTCAAAGAAGCCCTCTATTTTTTCGTTAACGCCCCCGATAGCTTGAACTTCGCCTTTCTGATTTACCGAGCCTGTGACGGCTAGGCTCTGTTTTATTGGCAATCCAGAGAGTGCAGAGAGAATTGAGTAGAGCTCTGTGCTGGATGCGCTGTCGCCTTCTACTCCTCCGTAATTTTGCTCGAAAACCAGTCTTGCTGATAGGCTTAAGGGTTTGTCTCGGGCATATTTGTCGTTTAAGTAGCCACTTAAGATTAAGACGCCTTTGGTGTGGATGGGTCCACCCATTTTGGCTTCTCGTTCAATGTCCATTACGCCTTCCCTACCTAGGCCGATGCTTGATGTGACGCGTGAGGGCATGCCGAAAGCAAAGTCACCTAAACCCATAACGGATAACCCGTTCACTTGCCCAACTCTCTGCTCAACTGTATCAATTAAGAAAAAGCCTCGAGTTATCATTTCTTGGATTTTTTCTTGAATGAGTTTTGAACGATAGATTTTTTCTTCTATGGCTTTCTTGACGTATGTTCCTGTTATGAATTCTGATTTTTCTTGGTCTGCATAATAGCTGGATTCGCGAATGATGTCGGCGATAGAATTAAACTGTGTTGACAACTTGTACTGGTCTTCAATAATCCTTGAACTGTACTCAACTATTTTAGCTAAGCCACTACCGTCAAGATGTTTTAAGCCTTCTTTATCACAAAGACCACAAACAAAAGCCGCATATTGCTGCACTTTTTCGTCTGTTCTTGGCATAGTCGTGTCGAATTCTGCTTTTATCTTGAATAGTTCTTGGAAATCAGGGTCTAAGCCAAACATCATTTGGTAGAGGTAGGGTGTGCCGATTAGGATTACTTTGGCTGTCAGTGGGATAGGTTGGGGTTTGAGGGTTTTAACACTTATGAAACCGTAACGTTCTTCGGGTTCCTCTATAGACATTTTTTCGTCTCGGATATCTCGTTTTAAACCGTCATATGAGAAGGGGTTTCGCAGCAAGTCTTCGACGGGAACAATGAGGTACCCCCCGTTAGCTTTGTGTATTGATCCGGCGCGAATCATACTAAAATCAGTTGTTAAAGCACCGAATTGAGCTTCTTTCTCTGTTCTACCAAGCAAGTTATGATAGGTAGGGTTAGTTTCCACGACAACTGGCGCGCCCATCGCGTTTGAGTTGTCTATAATCAAGTTTACCTCATATTTCTTATAGGGTTCCTCTTTCATCCAAGGCATGGGAAAAGGAAACTGCTGGTCAGATTCTCCGCGCCTTATAAACTGCTGAAGGTTATCTAAAATGTCGTTTTCTACTTCTCTTAGGTAGGTTGTAACATCAGAATTTACCTGGTACTTCTCCTTAAGGCTCTCCATTTGGTTTCCCAAAGCGTATAATGCCACTTCCTTGTTTAGTTTCTTTAGAGCTTCATGGATTTTCCGCTCCATATCAATTAATTGACGCATAGTGTTTCGGAATTGTGTCTCCAACATCTCCCTTTTTTCGTTAATTTTATCCTTTGTCTTTTGAGGTAGTGCTAGCATTTCTTCTTCGCTAAGTGGTTTGCCATCTAATACTGGAATAAGCAGTATGCCAATAGGAGTGGTTTGAATAACGAAGCCTTCACTTTGGGCTTTNGTACTTATTTCGTTAATAAGCTGTTTACGTTGGTTCTCTAATTCCTTGATAGTGGTTTCTCTTCGGGCTATGTAATCGTCACTTTCAAAAGCCTTCGGAAGCGCATTCTTTACGTTCTCTATGAAGTTTTTGAGGTCTTCGCGGAATTCTTTGCCTTTCCCAGCAGGTAATTTTATGGCTTTTGGCTCATATTGGTTGCCAAAGTTGTTGACGTAGCACCAGTCAGGCGGCACGGGCTGGGTTTTAGCTTGAGCTTCCACGAAGTTCTTAACCGCGGTCTTTCTGCCCGTTCCAGGGTACCCCGCGACATAAACGTTGAAACCATGATTTCTTATGCCTAATCCGAATTTTAGAGCTCGGACAGCTCTTTCTTGACCNATGATTTCGCTGAGTGGAACCAGATCCTTAGTTGATTCACAATGCAGAAAATTAGCATCACAAACATTCCGTAATTTCTCTATTGGCAATTGATTAACCAAAGCAAAAATCTCCTACAAAACTACTCTAGGAAACTTGCTTTTAACTTTTAACCCTTTCTGCCAAGCGGCAACATGCTATAGACTACATTAGTGACTGAACTCGGCCGACTTTCCCGTCAGTAAGTCGAACTTTGATTCCATGTGGATGCGTTGAGCTACTGGTAAGTAATTCTTTGACGGTGCCCTCAGTTAATTTACCGCTCCGCTGGTCTTGTTTTAAAACAATTTTTACCCGGATTCCCGGCTTGATTTGGATCCTTGAAGGTAACATTTGNAGTCATAGAAGCATCGTGGCTTATAGTGCATTCGCACGGGAANAAGACTTGAAGAGGGTTACTGTTTTAGCAGGATGAAGCGTTTTAGGATTTCTTGGTTTCGCACTTCAGGATGAAACAGCACTCCGTAGATGTTTTTTTGTTTATGCTTTATGGCTTGAATACATTTCGTGGATTCAGCGAGGGTTTCAAAAGTTTGGGAAGGTGCAACTGAGTAATTGTGTAGCGTATAAGCTCTGAAGTCGCTTTGAAAGATAGGGTTTTGTTTCAGCGTTGAGATTTCAGTTATTCCTATCTGAAGGCAATTTGTCAAGGTGACGCCGAATACTAAAGCGATGGTTTGCATTCCGGCGCAAATTCCCATTATCGGCTTGTCAAACGTGCTAATCCAATTGAACTTATCGACTTGCTTTAAGGTCGCATGGTCTTTGAGCATTGTTCCTGAGAGTATAATCTTGTTATAACCTTCCAGCTCCATTGTTTCAATATCCAAGAAATGCTTTACCTCACATTCCTCAAGTGACTGAACCACGGAAACAATTGGCGAAACAAATTCATTTAGCGCCAATGAATCACGTTTCCAGTTCATGTCAACAACTAGAATCATTTGGACACCAGCCGAGCCTGCTTAATTTGGAAAACTCCACAATTGCCTTTAGATTCCATGCTGGAAGTTAGGATTTCAATTTTCTGCTTAAACATCGGGGCATCGAGAACAGTAGTTTCAATCTCGCCACCTTCCCCTGAAGGGCTAATGCCATATTGGCTTTGAAGCCCCACTAATCTCGCTATCACAGCTGGGTCTATTTGTTTTCCAAGCCATTTTTCATCAAGCGGATACGCAAAGATTCCTGAAATTATAACTNGAAAGTTTTTTTCTACAAGCGTTTCCAACAGCGCCTTCTGATCATGTTTCCATAATGGGTTAAAGCACCAAACGTCAAGACGGTTGCAGATNCGTTGAACCCTNGAAGCCTGATAAACCGACTCCACCGCGCCCGTGACTACACCTTCAATTTGATATTTGCTCTTCGCTTGGGCAATCGCTTTTTCCAAGTCGGCAAGCTCCTCTTCTTTCTGCCCCTCCGTAACCACAGAAACCAGAGGCAAACCTAACGCTTCCGCCTGAAGCGCCGTCACATCGATGTTAGGTGTATGAAACATGTAACTTTCAGGATTCTTGGAGACCAGGGTGATTAGGCAGACTACCGACTCTTTCTCAGCAGCTAAGTGTAGAGCGAGAGTTGAGTCTTTGCCTCCTGAGAATAGAACGCCTAATCGCATGATGTTTAAAGAAGAAAAGGGTGTTTATATGCCTGCTTGAAGCTTCGCGCTTAGACTTTTACGTTGCAAATGTTTGGTATGGCTTTGAGTTTGTTTATGATATCGGATGTGACTTTCTTGTGGAGCACGTAGACAGAGATTGCGTAGCCGCTGTTGCCGATTTGCCGTGAATAGTTTGCGCGGATGTTAATGTCACAGTCTGCCAAAACCTTGTCGATGGCTGCGAACACTCCTGGCACATCACGGTGGTGGATGAAGAGGGTGTAAACAGCTTTTTCCTCAACTTCAATGCTTTCTCCCGCGTTTACGGCGTTGGTGAAGTCTCCGCCTAAGAGGTAGCTAGATATTACACGAGCCATTTCAGTTGATGTCTCTTTTTGAGCTTCAACGGTGGATGCCCCAAGATGGCTACTGAGAACAACGTTGTCTAGTTCTTTGAGTTTGTCGTTGAAGGGATCGTTTTCCGCTTTGGGTTCTTCCTTGTAAACGTCGGTTCCATAACCAGCGATTTTGCCGTCTTTGAGTGCGCCGTAGAGAGCTTGCTGGTCTATGTTGTTGCCTCTGCTGGTGTTTATAATGTAAGTTGTAGGCTTCATTATAGCAAGTTCTTCAGCGCCTACGATTATGTCTTTGCCGCCTGTGTGGACACTTATGTAGTCTGCTTTCGATAAGACGTCTTCTTTGGTTGCAAGGAACTTAATGCCGCTTTCTGGGCATGGCTTAATGTCAAAACCGATGACTTCCATGTTGAAGCCAAGTTTAGCAATTTGGGCGACTTTCTGCCCGATTCTACCGCAGCCAATCAAACCCAAAGTTTTACCGTTAAGTTCTCTGCCTTCAAGTTTCTTTTTTATCCAAATACCGTTTATCAGTGAGTGATGAGCCTGTGGAGTGTTGCGTGAAACTGAAAGCATCAACCCTATGGTTAATTCGGCGACGGCGTTGGTGCTGCCGTACGGAGCAATCTTTACGACGATGCCGAATTCTGAAGCGGAGGCGGCATCGATGTTGTCGAACCCGACGCCTGCTCTGCCAACGATTTTGAGTTTGCCCTTGGCGCCTGCTTCCAGAACTTCGCGGGTAACTTTGGTGGCACTGCGGACAATTAAGGCGTCAAACTGTCCAATTTCTGAAACCAGTCCAGTCAAATCCCTTTTCTTGGTGTCGGTTTCTATGCCTGCTTCATGGAAGATTTTCAATCCTTCCTTCTCTAGACTATCATTTAACAGTACTTTCATGCTAAGCATCTCC
>JGI20214J51650_10001710_pt1 | contig 13985 bp, 13 predicted proteins | sample WetSurMetagenome_FD_51650 | JGI IMG/M metagenome (IMG submission 51650) | reverse complement strand
GAAGACAAAACGGTCGCGGCGGTCAGTGAAGAGCACCGCAAAAAAATAAAATACACCTGCTTCCCCTGCAAACCTGAAACCAATAACACACCATGTGCAAATGCATGTGAACCAAAAGCAATCAAGTGCAACTGGAACCCAAAATAAAATGACTATTTCTATATTGTTTTAGTTTTTTACATTGAATAATGAATCAATTTATTAATTAAAAAACTCTCTAGAAAATAGAGAGTTAAAATGAGAAACAAAACAGGACAAAGAGAGGCTCATTATACCCCTCAATACTCACTTATTCCATCCATAACAACAATCGCTATACCCCTTTTAATGAATCGAAGAAAAGAGGTAAGAGCCATCGGACAGTTCTCCCAAGAAAAACCAATGGACCCTAAAACACAAGTAACCCTGGTCGAAAAATATGAGATTTCCAATTATGTCTTAAAATTCCTTGTTCAGAGAGGCTTTTTTAAAAAACGATGGGTCATCATCCAGGAAATTCCCATTAACGAAATAAAACTTGTCAAAGTTTCAGGTAATGAGCTATCGTTAACTTGGAAGGGTGTTGTTCAGTTTTCCGTGATCAAAAGCAAGGAGTCATCTTTTAGTAGTCTAAGTGAACAAATTTCGAGTTTGCTTAAGAAGCAACAAAAAGATTTTGAAAACGCTGTGAAAGCTAATAAGAGAAAACGTAATTTGGTGGAATTAATTGATACATCAGTGTTCATTGTCGACTTGTCATTTGATATGCTAATGGCTTTGCAGGTCAAGCCAGTTGACTGGGCGAACCTTGAGATTTACGCCAAAAGTTTAACAGAAAAAATGATTTTAACTCCGCAAACATTGGTCCCTTTGAACGTGGACTTTTCAAAGATTACTGATGCAATAAGAAGTCAAGCGCCTGAAGAGGCTTCAAAAGAAACCTTCAATGTATTAAATTCGATTTATGTATACTTTGATAACTTAAGAATTGAAGAAGAACTTGAGGCAATGCATCCAAACATTAAAGATGCTAAAGCAGCAATTTTGGCTTCCTTTACTTTAAATGATATTTTTCTTGGTAAAGTTGTAGGCGAAAAAGATAACCAAAAAGAAAACCAAGCGCTTGAAAATGCCCTCAAAAATTTGAGCAAAGACACCAATTTTAAACTCAATTACCAAGACTTCAAAGCAAATTTCGATAAAATCGACTCTGATGCTGAAAATGAAAGCATAGTTGAGAGCAGCAGAGAAATCTTTAAAGAGCAGCTTAGAAACATCGATCGTCCAGTGAACGAACTTTCAATAGTTCAATCTCTTACCAAACAAACAACCCCACAACCAAAACCTCAGCCTTTTACACCACCTCAAGAAACCCAAACACTACCTGTACCCCAAGCACCTGAGAAGCCTCAAAGTTTAGAATCAATTGTCAAACCGCTAGAAACCGTACAGCCGATAATTGAACTAACCTCGATTGATCAAAAAGAACATTTATTGCTGCCTAAACCGCAGAGCTTTACGCAACCAGCTGAACCCCAAGACCTTGAAGAGGAACCTTTGCCTCAAGCGCTTCCAGTTGAGCAAGAGGAAAAAATGAAAAACCTAATTGGGAATCCTGAAGTTCAACCGCAAGAACCAGCAAAAACGGATAATCAAATACCCAATAATGAAGAGATCAAGAACAATTCTGAACTTCGGCCAAAGAAAAAGAGCTCGGTTCGACGGTTGAGGAAAGCAATAATGGGCTATTAGATTGCTTGTCTTTTTACTAGTTTTATATTTGAAGCTAAGTGAGTTTATGAGAGAGAGAGAGAGCGCCCAGCACTATCGCTTTTCTTTTAAAGACTATTCAGAAATACGGATTGAATGAGCATAGTTTCTATGAACGATTGATATGGTTCAATTTGGTTTTTTTGAAGCAAATTGCTGAATTATGTATGTGAGTTGTTCAGGTTTGCTACACATGCTCAAGAGCAACAATATTAATTAAGACTTACGACGCACGATAGTTTTTATGGGGAAAAAGAAATGCCAAAAATAAAACTCTCAATAACAGCATATCTGTAATAATCTTAGTTGTTATTACAGTAGGCTTAACACTTACTACGTATGCAGCCAAAAGTACATCTGAGAGTGTATCATCCAACGGTATAGTGACCGACCACTTCAGCAGACTTGGGGGTATTCTCAAACAGCGCATGCACCACGCCATTGACTTCCATAAATTGGGGATCCTTAACAGTTGGAGGAAACAAAACACAAACAATATACATTAAAAATACGAGCAGCGGACTCGCACTTACATTAAGCATGGCGACAAGCAACTTGAATCCAGCTGGCGCAAACGGACCTATAACCTTAACATGTAACCTAGGCGGGACAAGGCTTCAACCAGGGCAATCTGTTGCAGCAACCATAACCTTAACTTTGTCATCAGCTGTAGTCGACGTTACAAACTTTAGTGTTCAAATAAACATCACCGGCACAAACTAAATCAAAAATGTCTATCCCATTTTTTCAGGGAATCCAATCATTAACCAGAATGTTTCTTAGATTTCATTCATTTTTTCTATTTTTTAAAAACAAAAGTTTTCTTTTGGTGAAAAGTGAATATTCAGCTTTGTATCTGGTTTATNGATGTTAAGCTACATTGATGATTGCGGAAAAGTTGTTTGCAACTACCAAGGAGAGTGTTAGTAAGCAAATGGTGTATCCTGAAGTTAGGAATTTTTTTGCCAGTGGAGATATTTGGCTTGTTAGTTTTGCTTTGGTTTCAGCTTTGTAGAATACAAGTCCTGTTAGGGTTATTGCGGAAAGTTTCACTGCACTAAAGAGAAGCATGTTAGATCTGGTTAATCCTGCTAATAAAAAGTTGGTTTCTGTTGCTCCAAAAAACACTACTCCAACTAATGTTGTTAACCAGTCTAAGGTTCCAATAAGGATAATTGTGGTGCAAAACAGAATTTCTTTTTTCACCATACCGTCAAAGCTCCTGTCGTGTTTCTCTAAACATATATGGGGGGTTTCAGTTAATCATTCTCAATGGCGACCCATACCAACAGATATACAGCTGTACAATTGAATTATACTAAGAGTGCCAAAAAAATGTTTGAACGTATTGATTTTTGCTGTTTAGATATCAAAAATAGCTGCTTATTCGTTGTACAATAAATGACCACCACTACTTTGGTGTGTCTAAGAACCCTTCCAGTATATTCTGTTCGGGGGAGTCTAATTGTCGACATAACCATGTTTTGAAGATTACCGAAAAGTTTGGAAGAAAGCCAGTAAACCTGATTATTTGGCTTCCTCTAATTGCGTCAACTTGGAAGATCTTCTCCGTTTCCTTTATGTTAAAAGTTAAAGTTTGNGCTCGCGTTGCTGATGTCTGAAAATCGATCCAATGTTTACATGTTAGAATCAACGATACATCATTTGGGCTNATTGTATTTGAAACTACGGATGTTTCTTGAACCGGCAACTCCTGCTTCTTATCCCCAACGGGCTTAAGGNCACTTGATTTATTTCCAACATAGTTTTTCAATTCTTTTTGCAGGTTACCAATTTTTTCTTCAATCTTTTCCATTTTATCATCTAATTTATCGGTGTTTCCTATCTGTTTTGTAATGTTGGCCAACTCACTGATTGCTTTGTCTAAAGTCTGTTCGTGCTCTTTTAGAACATTGATTATGAAATCCAAAGCCTCTAAGGATTTATCTTTTGAGTCCGGGTTCCCCGCCATCTCTGTCACATTCCAGCAATTCATCGTTTCAATCCTTTTAAGGCGTATTTCAATAACTGGAATATTCTGCTTAGGGAAAGTACACATCTTTAGACATTATTCAATAGAAAGCATTNTACTTTAATTCAAAAAACTTTTCGTTAGATTTAGCTCGGTTTTATCGGTGGCTGTGTTTTCGAGATTNGATTTGATATTGTTCTAGTATGTCAAAGGTAACTTTTNAAATCTTTAAGTTGGTGCCATCGTAGTAGTTTACGTATTTTATTTCGTTGTTTGGTTAAGCTGTAGCTGTGGGTTCTACTAGGTAAACTTGATGTTTGTTAAAGAGGGCTTCAAAGTTAAAAAGAAATTCAATATACTTGCTTCAAGAGTTGGTTCTACTTTTAGCTCTCTTATCGTTGCTTGTTTTTTGCTTTCGCCAACTTCTACTCCGCCTCCAGGCAGACCAAAAGTTTTGTTGTTATGGCTAACTACTAAAATGCCTTTTGGCGTATCGATTATAGTTGTGCCTCTTCGCCTTTTTAGAGCCATTTCGAATCAGTTATCGTTGATTTTTTTGGTATTTATGAGTTTTTTATTCTGAATGTGAATTTCAAATATTTAAACCCGCCATTTGATGACAATAATATCAAAAAGCCAATTAAGCAACTATTCTTTAAAAGAGAACAGCCAATTCGCGACTATCTTTTTCTGCACAATTTTTCTCATAAAATTTAGTTCAATCCACCTATTTCTTCGAACTTTGATTAAGTGGCTTAAAAGAATACAAAGTTTTATAATAAAAAATTAATAGACTAATCAGCAAGGAGTGCTTTATTTGGATACGGAAGATGAAATTTTAGCTGAGTTAAAGAAAATAAGTGCAGCTTTAGAAAAAGCTCCTCCACCAACCCCCCCAAAAGGCTTCGTAAACGAATTCAAAGACTTTCTATCAAAATACAAAATATTTGGCTTAGCCGTAGCATTCATATTAGCATTGTATGCGGGCATTTTAATTCAGGCGCTAGTTAAAGACTTCATAATTCCGCTGCTGGGCTTAATTATACCAGGTATGACAGATCTAGCAACATTTACAGCAACATTAATGAGCCAAGTATTTGGCATAGGAGACTTTCTAATAGCGTTAATTACCTTCGTCATAGTTGCCTTGGTAGTTTTCGTTATTGTCAAAATAGCAAAGAAATGGCACATAGAATAAACCTCCCTTTCTTTTTTCTTTTCTTAAATTTTTTCTGCAAACCAAAAAATTCGGCAACAGAGTATCTGCTCAATTTGATGTTCTTTTTTTGATAAACTTTGTTAGTCTATTAAATCTGAGAAAATTATCCGAACTTCAACTTATGCCTATAGACCGCATACATCAGCAAATCTTTCTCAAAGAGCAAAGAAAAAACACTAAATTATCATTTGCCAAACCAAAGCTAAGTTGAATGGAGCCAACCGCGTCCACCCTTTTTAGCCTGTTGGTTCTTTTTGGGCAAAAACTTGTCAGCGGCATAAGCATCAGCACGCTTGCTTTTTTTGGTTTTTCCATTTATCTCAGTCTTTATGAATTTGTTCCAGCCTCCAACGTTTACGTCGGGCTGAATATATCGTTCAGCGTTTTGAATTTTGTATTTTTCGAGTATTTGTTTGAGGTTTAGGATTTTGAAATCTTTGGTTGCGTGGATTATGGTGCCTTTTTCCACGTCTAAAATGGCGTAGTCATTAATTGAAACACCTTCTGCTCTTACTCTATCGTGAAAGCGTTCAATCCACAAAAGCTTCCATTGTGATTTTAACTCATTGATTAATTGTTTTTGAGCTTCAGCTCGTGACTTGCCAGTTTCTAAAGCAGAATCTTTTTTTAAGCTTTCAGAAGCGTCCAATTTTCCTCTACTCTATCCACTGTCCCCTCGCCGTTGAACTATTTAATGTTTTTTCTAGAAAAGAATTTACTTTTTCTATCTTTCAGTTAAAGTGCAGTTTTCCACTAGACTTTTTTTGAATAAAACAAAGAGAAACCCGTTTTTGTTAAATTACCTTCAACTTATATTTAGATTAAAATTTGAATTTGGCAATATGTCGGTTTTCAATCATATATCGAAACTGAAAATAAGCAATATATTAAGTCTTAATACAATGTAGTTGACAAGTAATACAAGACAACAATAAGAGAGGATCCAGCGTGAATCAAGAAACAAAAAACTTTCCCATTATTCAAATAGACTTAAACGACCATAATTCAGCAAGGTTTGACCTAACTATCATAGAAGCAGTTGACTTAACGTTCTCAAAACTCGGCGTTAGAGTTAAAGAAGTATTCTATTCAGCTCTAGCTAAGGAGTACAAACTAAATAAAGAAAATATTCCCGTCATGATTGAAGAGTTTGTTGCTGCACTCGAAAAGATTTTTGGTCCAAGCGCGTTAATTCTTGAAATTGACGTTATGAAGACGGTAAGCAAGAAGATCCCGGAATTTAAGTTTGAAACAGAAAGTTCTAACTTGACTTTTGCTAGTTATCTGAAGTCTTTGAAAGATTTTATGGAATATTCTTAAATTCCTTGAAACTTTTTAAGTCTATGCCGTTTTTTTATTTCTTTAAATTTGGTTTGAATTCCAGGATTTTGACTATCCGAATTATTTTTGACGCTAAATGGAGAAACCTGAAAATTTGGGTTATAAGTTATCCTCAATATTTTTTAGGTTTGAGAAACATGGAATTCAATAGCTTGTTGGGTTTCATTTGGTTCCGTTGTGGGATTCTTTGTTATTGATTTACAGATTGACCTAAGTGAACAAGCAGTCAAATCAAGCATTGATTTTCCTTGAGGGGTCAATTCGTAGACTTTTTTTGGTCTGTCGGTTTCCATATTCCAGCTGTGTTTTACAAATTTCTTTTTTTCCATTTTGTTTAGTATGGGGTAAATTGTACTTGCTCCACAGTATACGCCGAAGGATTTTTGGATTGTGATTAATATTTCGTATCCATGCATTGGGTGATGTTCTAGCATTTGCAGGATTATTAGATCTAGGAGGCTTTTTGTCAGTTTGTTTTGGACTTCTTTGTGCATGGGGTTCATTTTTTTCGCTTCTGTTTTTTTGTTCTACACATGTACAATAGGTCTATTTTCGTACATATTATAATTAAGTCTTAGTATATCATAAAGCAGGATATAAAGATTACTTTCTATTCCAAAACTCACATCTACATTAGGCGCCTTTCATTTTTTTGAATTGGTTTTCTTTTCTTTGAATTTTTTTACCAACTATTGATATCCAAAAATCGGTTTTCTTTATAATTTCTAAATAGAAACGAAGAATTNATCGCAGAAAATCGGGAACCTGAAGGAAGTTTTTTCCACCTTTGCAGAAAGTTTAAGTGTCAGCATTTCAATGTATTGTATATTAAATATACATATACACTACAGGCTTTATTGTGTAGCCATAATTCATAAAGCCTAAAAAGATACCTGACCAACAAAATGTACAAACAAGAGAGAAGTATCAAATGCGAAAATTGCCCGATGGCCTAAGAAAAGAATCGAATGAAACAACCAACTTCGACGAAGCATGCTTCGAACTTGATCTATCAGAAGCAGGTGAATTTGATTTAGCGCCAACGGAAACAAACAACCTAATGATAGAAATATTTGATGATGAACAAAATTCGCTGGAGCAAAAATTTGATAAATTCTTAATTGAATCAATTGACGAAGCATTGTGTTCTTTGGGCGAACCTGTAAAAAACGCCGTGTATCTGCATTTACAGAACGCTTTTAAAATTGAAAAAAAAGATATCCCACAAAAAGTAGAAGAGTTTTCAGATATAATCCATAAAATCTTCGGACTAGGTGCAAGGCGACTAGAAATTAAATTTATGAAAAACCTTAATTCAAAAATTGAAGTTGATGTTAAAATGCCTGAACGTGAGTGGCCCTTATCAAAATGGATAGTTGCTGACCTTTCCTTCGAAGTTTACATATTTAATGTTCGTAAAAGTTACATAAATCAACATGAAAAAGAAAACAAAGTGAATACCCCAGCAGAGTTAATCTCAACTGAATAAAGGTGCATACACTACAAAAATAGCCCCAATAATTTACAGGCAATATACGAATTTAGTGATAAATTGATGTTGCTTGTTTTAAGTGCATCCAAAGAAACAAAAGGGATATTGAAAGTTAATGGGAATTTGGAATAAGTGGAGTATTGAGATATGAATTTGAAATTCACAAGGCTTTATTTTCACTTCGTTGCCATACAAACTATAGATTTGGACAGAGGTTTACAAGACTACATGCGCAAAGACGAATTGCGAAACTGGAAAACCATTGACGAGGCGGGGCTTAGGTTTGGACAATGATAAAGAATTTCTCAGCGTAGCAGATTATCTCAAAGACGCAATAATCTTAGTTGATCAAAAAGCGAAGATTTCGTATTGGAACCCTGCGTCAGAAAAGATTTTTGGCTACAAAAGTGTGGAAGCCGTCGGCAAAAGTATTCACGAACTTGTTGTCCCAAACTCTATGTGCCAAGAAGGAAAAGATAGAATAGAATTAAGCGTGAAGACTTTTGCCAAAACTGGTGTTGGATATTTTACAATTGGAAATGTGGAAGTGGTTGGATTTCGTAAGGATGGAAGCGAATTCCCCGCGGAATTATCAATTTCACCAATTAAAAAATCTGGAAAATGGAATGCCATAGGTATAGTTAAAGACATAAGTGTAAGAAAAAAAGAAGCACAAGAAATGAAAGATGAAAAACAACGTTACCATGCCCTATTCAATAGGGCTCCGTTAGGGGTTTTGATTGTTGATCCAAAAACTGCAGGTTTTATTGAATTTAATGATGCTGCACACAAACAATTAGGTTATTCTAGAGAAGAGTTTGAAAAACTAAGTATTTGTAACATAGAAGCTATGGAAACATACAGTGAAGTCATGCAGCATATTTCGGAAATAGTTAATCAAGGTGAAGCAGAGTATGAGACTAAGCATCTAACAAAAGATGGAGCCATTAAAAGCATCTTGGTAAGTTCTAGAGTTATAAAGTTGAGGGGCAAAACATTTCTTCATTGCATTTTTCATGATATAACCTTACGTAAAGAGATGGAAGAACAGTTAGAAAAATACTCGAATCATCTTGAGGAGATAGTTCAGCAAAAAACATGTCAACTGGCTGATGCGCAAGCTCAAATTGTGAAGTCAGAGAGGTTAACTGCAATTGGTGAATTGGCAGGAATGATTGGACATGACTTACGTAACCCGTTAGCAGGCATCAAGAATGCAACCTTCTATTTGAAGCGAAAGGATAAGGAGTTATCTGTTCAATCTAGAGAAATGATTGAAATAATTAACAAATGCATTGAGCATTCAAATAAAATTATAAATGATCTATTGGAGTATTCACGAGAAATTCGTTTAGAACGGAAAAATATTTCGCTTGGGTGTTTGTTATCTGATGTTTTTTCTACAGTGCAAGTTCCTGAAAAAATTAAAATTGTAAATAAATTTTCGGAAACATCTGAGTTAGATGTTGATAATGGTAAACTTGAACGGGTTTTTGTAAATCTGCTTAAGAACGCTATTGAAGCAATGCCAAATGGAGGGACCATAACGATTGCAAGCAAAGAAGTTGATCATAAGTTGCACCTTTCTTTCTGTGATACAGGTATGGGAATTCCGGATGCTGTTTTGCCCAAGATCTTTTCGCCGCTATTCACAACCAAGGCACAAGGAATGGGGTTTGGCTTGGCAATCTGCAAACGTATCGTTGAAGCCCACAAAGGAATTATAGCTGTTCAAACAGAAAAGGGCAAAGGAACAACCTTCATTATTACATTACCTTTGGAGAAAGAAATGGAGTTGGAGGTGAAAACACTTGGATAAACAAGCCAGAATACTAATTGTTGACGATGACGAAAACATCCGCAAAACAATGAAAGCAATCCTTGAAGACGAAGGATATATTGTTGATTCAGCTGCAAGCGGAAAAGAAGCCGTGGAGAAAACAAACGATGCACAATATAACTTGGCGCTTTTAGACATCAGATTGCCAGATATGGAAGGCGTAGAATTGCTAAAACTAATGAAAGACAGCGTGCCCAGAACACGTAAAATAATGGTAACAGGCTACCCATCAATGCAAAACGCAATATCCGCCGTAAACAAAAGAGCAGACGCATACCTAATTAAACCAGTAGACGTAGAAAAACTACTTGGTACCGTTAAAGAACAACTAAAGCTACAAGAAGAAGAAAGCAACTTTAATGAAGTGAAAGTCGCTGAATTTATTGAATCTCGAGTTAAAGACCTTCAATAGTATACTTTTTTTCTTTTCTTTCTTTTCATCTAAACCAAATCGAGAAGACAGAAATAACCGTTTACGAGGCAACAAAGCAATTTTCATTTCAAATATTATCCTTGTTGCAAATTTGGCAGCGTAGTTGGGTTAAACCAAATATTGGCAAATAAGGAAATTGCAAGAGTATTTGGCAAAATGTTGGCTGATTCAAGCTGTATTTTCTGGAAACTGTGCAAAAGAAGAAGACTCGTAGCAAAATTTTCGAATATGCTAAATTTGGNCTGCATTCGGCATTTAGGGCTTGAATTGCTTGCAGATTCTGGGTTAAAATGGGCTAAAATGGGTTAAAAAGGGCAATTTTTCTTCTTCCAACAACATAGAATGGATTAAAGAAAAGATTAAAGACGAATCAATTGCAAATAATAAAGTTCCATAAAGTGCAGCGTCCGTGGACGGACTTTCTATTTTAGAGCGAAAATTGAAATTGAGCTTTTAGAAGTTGGTTCTGCAGTGGCAAGAGCAACTAAAACGAGGTATTTTGTATTAATTCAAGCTGGGCGGGCTGTAAGAAATAGTTATTTGATGTATTGCGGTTTTTGATATGTTGTTGTGGTAGCAACGTTGCTTTTATATCGTGTAGCAACATTTAAGATTAACGATTAACAAAGGAGAAGAAACTTTAACGATCCTAATCCAACAAACCCAAACATCTGAGCAGGCACAGCTAATAATTGCAGCATTAAACGAAGCCCCAGGCATAGGACTAACCATCACTGAAATGAAAGACACCTTAGGCGAAATCCCTGTCCTTGTCATAGATGGCAAAAGTAGCGATCGAACAGTCGAGATAGCAAAAAACCTAGGTGCAGAAGTCATTTATCAGGACGGAAAAGGAAAAGGCGACGCACTAGCAAAAGCGCTCGATAATATAGATCCAAACGTCAAATACATAATTCTAACCGATGCCGATTACACTTACCCAGCCGAATACGTTCCCCACATGATAAATGTACTAGAAGAGAAATCGCAAGTTGGCATGGTCTGCGGCAACAGACTCAACGGAGAAGTTGACAAAAAAGCGTTGCACAGTGTTTTCCATATCGGCAATCAACTATTAGCCTGGGTCCACAAAAACTTGAATGGAGTTCCACTTCAAGATCCTTTGACAGGACTCCGGGTAATACGCTCCGAAGTTTTGCGTGGATGGAAAATAAAATCCAAAGGATTCGATATTGAAGTTGAACTAAACCAGATGGTTGAGCGAAGCGGCTTTGAAATTGAGGAAATACCAATATCATATAGAGCTAGACTAGGGGAGAAAAAGCTGAAGGTAAAACACGGCATCACAATACTTAAAAGAATATTGTTGGAAGCTTTTTTTAGAATCCAAAATTAGCATCATCTCGTTTCCTGAAGTTGTGTTTATTCAGAAAATAAATATTATTTTCGTTGTTTTACTCTTAATTGGATAATCAATAAGATTCTAGGAAAACGTAATACTTTTGGATTTTATAGTGAGTGAATACTATTAAGTTAGGAGATTCAAAAAATGATCAAATAGTAACTTTAAAAGTGAAAGAATTTTTGCTCAAAAAGCTATTCACAAAAAAGATTATTTATTTGAATAGCCAAACGACTAAAACCAAGAAAGCAAGCCCGACACCGATGCCAGCAAATCGCATTCGCGTTTTATCGATAAAGATTTTGCTTGAAAACTCGGGCAAAACGTAAAGAAGTTCGGAGGTAACTAGAAGTATTATTGCTGTAATGGCCAACCATATTGCAATGTCTAATGGTGTGAGTGGAAAGTTCATTGTAATTTCCTTATCCTGTGCGATCAGACCAAGTGAAAAGTGTACTTATACTTTTCAGTTGTTCCTTGAAAATTCCTCTAATGTTATCAATAACACTTTCTAAATCAGTTTCAGGAGTCAATGTCTCTATGTTAACTTGAATCTCTTCAATGTTGACCTTAAAACTGGTGTTGGTTGCCAACATTTCTAAGTCACTTTCAAGTTGATGACTCTCTTTTTTGTATTCTTTATCTCCAACCAATTTGCCAAGCAAAATGTCATTTAAAGTATAATACGCCAAAATTATAGCTTTCGAACTTTGGAAATTTGGAACACTATCTTTAAAGTCATCATCAATGTTTAAGCTGTTGAAAAATTCAAAAATTGTCTTCAAAATGGTGTAAGCTTCATTTGAGATTTTTTGTAGATTCCGGCTATCGATTGATGAAGAAATATTTAGAAAGCTTAAGTTTAAAGGAGGCAACGTTTGCAATGTTAAGTTCAAGGTTGGTCCAAAATCTTTAGAATATTTTTCCAGCTTCACCCAGTTGATTCGCTTCTGCTGCAAACTGATTAAAATGTTAAAAGACACTTCAATGAGTCCTATTGAAGCTTTAATTACATCTAAGAGTTCAGTTCTTCTTTGAGCAACTTGTTCGTCGGGCCAGATCGATTTCAGCTCTTCTTCAAACATTCTGCTAATAATTCTTAAGGTTGCAGTTGTTGTTTTGCCATCGGGAGTGGTGAATATTTTTTGTATTAAAGTGGGTTTGCCCGTGGATTCAGCAATAGCGCAAGCTGCCGCGCTTACAATTGGGCACCCGAGTATGTTGATGCTTTTCAAGTTATATTTTTGGCTATACAGGTCTTGATAGAGTGAACCTTGAATTTGTAAAGTCACTTTGTTTTCGTTTGTGATCATTCTGATTTCTTTTGTTAGGAAGAGTTCACTTAGCATCGATGGCAACATCTCTTCAAGCTCGTTTGGAGGAATTTTGGTCAAATCTGTGTTGCGTTTTTCTTCGATTTTGTCTAATAAGCCTATGCCTGGGGCTGTTATAAGAAGGCCCTTTGGGTTTTCAATTAGGAATTTATCTTCGGCTATACTTATGAGAAGTTCTTTTGGATTTTCAAATAAGAATTTATCGTCTGCAACGTCTTCAATTTCATTAATTTCTGGCATTCCAGTTGATTGTTCCGCGGGAATGAATGTAACTCTTTCCCTGAGACCCCTCAGATGTTCAGGTAAGTAAACATTTTTAGAAATTGATGGAATGCTGTATGCTTCGTTTTTGGGTTGGAAGGCTTTTAACATCCTATCTATTGTCATATAAGCAGGCAGTGTTGAAGTTATCAAGAAGCTGCTGTCAACGAATTTTAGGGGTGTTATCAATAGAAAAAGTGCACCCCAGAAAAGTAAGCCTAATCCAATTATGCTAATTATTTGTGAGATTAGAAAAAATGATACTGCAAATAGAGCGATTCCTGAGACTATAAGTGAAACTGCAATTTTGAACGAATTACTTTTTGTTCTTTTGGGGATAACTTGCATTCTTTTTCTTCGCCGACTGAGTTTAATATTAACTTTGTCAGGATATTCTTAATGTGCTAGAATATAAGCTCACGCGCTTGTTAAATGTAACATTTTATCAGATCTCTAAAAAGGAGATGTCAATGATCGTTGAGGATTCGCTAAAACTGTTTCATCAATAATCATAGCAACTTATCGGTGACATTTGACAATTTTGGTTTTCGTTCTGAAGTTTATTTACTTCCTCAATAGTTTATCCTGCATTTTTTGTTTTTAAACTGTGACTACGGCAGCATATTTTCATAATTTTCCAAAAGGGAATCGGATTCCCTCAAGTAGCGAACATTTGCGAAGTAAATCTCGCTTTTAGGATCTTTAAGTTTGAGTTTTTCCTTTATTTTTTTTCGCATAGAGTAATAATGCTGCAGCAATTATCATAACAGCAGCCATACTAACAATAGCTGATGAAAATTCTGGAACTGTGGGTGTTGGTGTGGGGTACTGTGATGTTGTAGCAATCGAGGTTGCTGTTGGATACGATGATGTTGATGAAGTGGTAGCTGTTGGATACGATGATNTTGATGGAGTGGTNGGTACCACTGTTGATGTGGTTGTTGGTGCTGGCGTTTCTGTTGTTGCAGTTGGAGTTGGAGA
>JGI20214J51650_10001708_pt1 | contig 13991 bp, 11 predicted proteins | sample WetSurMetagenome_FD_51650 | JGI IMG/M metagenome (IMG submission 51650) | reverse complement strand
CTTTTTGACTCTTGTGCAGGATAAGAGGGTAAATGGGATTATGAGCAGGACGAGGTATTGCGCTTTCATATCAGCTATTCTTTTCCAAAAAGATTGATTGTNCCTGTAATGCCGTTTATCAGCATCTGTATGGCAATTACTGCGAGGATGAGCCCCATGATCCTTGAAATGGCCTTNAGAAGGCTTGGGCTTATCTTTTCAGCCAGTTTCCTGGAGGAGATGAACATGAAGTAGGTAATCACACACATGACTGCGAAGATTGAAACGACCAGGATCACATTCAGCAGGGATTTCTGTGCACCAACAAAGTTCATTGCCGTAGAGATCGTTCCTGGTCCCGCAAGCAGAGGTATTCCAAGAGGAGAGATGGCAATTTCACCCGCAGTCTTTTCAAGGGATGCCTTATCGTCCTGCGTTTGCATGTGGATTGGATTATCACGTGCGTTCAGCATCTGAAACCCGATAATGAACACGATGATGCCTCCCGCGATCTCAAAGGCAGGGAGGGTTATGCCGAACATTCTGAAGATGATATGCCCGAAGATTGAAAAAACAGCAATGATGATGAATGCAGTGGTTACGGAGCGCAGTGCGACCATCTTCTGCGTGCTGATGTCAAAATCCTTAACCATTCCCAGGAAGACGGGGACATTGCCAAGGGGATTCAGCATGGCGAAGAATCCCATGAAGACGGTCAACGAATGAAGTGCTATATCATGCATGGCGAAAACGGATTTCAAAAGTAATGAAAATCTTTTGTCAGGTAAAGATATTCAGGGGTAAACTGCCCCTTTAGGTCTGAGATTACAAGATTTTCCACAGGTGAAGGAATATACATCCCTGAACTGAATTCAGCGAGCACCCGGAGGCAGCTTTTCCCTGGTTTCGGATATACGAAGAGTGATCTCATGGGGGAAAATCCGTGAAGCCCTGCCAGCCTGGTAAATTCAGAGAGTGTTTGTTCCGGAAGGATCACTGCAAACCGTCCGGATGGCTTCAGAAGTTTTTTAATTTCGCACAGTAGTCTGACCAATGTAAGATCCGTATCATGCCTTGCCCGGTTGCGTGTTTCCGAGGGCGACTTCAGGGAGCCTGCAAAGAATGGCGGATTTGAAATAACAAAATCATACTGTTTCCCAATGATGGAGGGGAACAGCTGAAGGGGTACGGAATATGCCTTCAGCCTGTTTTTCCAGGGGCTTGCACTGAAGTTTTCACCGGCCTGTATTACAGACTTCTCATCGATATCGATTGCATCCACCTTTGCATCTGATTTCTGTGCCATCATGAGGGCAAGAATACCACAACCACACCCGATATCAAGGATTGAAGAGGCTTCCGCGGGTTCTGCCCAGGAGCCAAGCAACATGGAATCGGTCCCGACGGGCATGGAACTCCGGTCATCCTCAACAGTAAACTGCTTGAAACGAAAAGCCATATCGGTTCAGGTATATAGTTCAATGAGCCCTTCAGGAGCCTCAACAGTCAGGATCCTGGTTTTACGATCGACCTTTTTAATGATCTCATCAACCACAGGGATAAGAATCTCCCGGTCTTTATTCCTGACCTGGAGAAGGGTTTGCATGGGCATTTCGATGAGGTCCTCCACAAGCCCGATATTACCATGGTTCACATCAATGACGGTGAANCCGATTATTTCGTGGTGATAAAAACTCCCCTCCTTCTTTTTAGGCAGTAATGACAGGGGGAGGAAAAGTTCCCTTGAAACAAATACTTCGGCNTCCTCTTTTGAAGCAACATCAAGAAATTGAACGATGGCTTTGTTATTGGGTTGGATATCGATTGTTTCAATAAAAAAAGGAACCCGTTCATGGTCGATCTCGACGAAAACGGATTCCAGATTTTCATATGATGCGGAGTCATCCACATCAAGCAGTATTATCAACTGACCTTTATTACCGNATGTTTTAAGGACCTTCCCCAGGTAATAAAAATCATCATTTTCCATTTGATTGGATTGATTCTGCTACTCCTTTACGGGTTCTTCCGTGCTTTCTGCTGCGGGCTCCGTTGATTCAGTTTCAGGTTCAACTGCATCTTCTGCAACTGCTTCAACTTCAGCAACCTCTTCAGCAGCTGTTTCAACTTCAGCAACCTCTTCAGCTACTTCGGCAACTTCGGCAACCTCAGCAACTTCTTCTGCAACAGCAACAACTTCCGCCTGGGCTTCAGCTACTTCTGCTCTTTTCTCTGCCCTTGCTTCAGCTTCAGCTTCAAGCACCTTTGCATGTTTTTTGGCAACGGCCTGCGCAATTGCTTCATTTACTTTTGTTTCATGCTCGCGTGCCAATTTGCCCTTTTCTTTCAGGCCAAGTTCATGGTCTTTTTTCGTCTGGAGGATTTTGGCTTCCTTTTCGGTGAGCCATGTCTGAAACTTCATATCAGCCTGCTCTTCAGTCAGTGCGCCTTTTTTTACACCTTTCAGGAGGTGATTTTTGTAGAGTACTCCTTTGTAGGAGAGGATAGCTTTAACGGTATCTGTAGGCTGTGCACCTTTCTGAAGCCAGTCAAGGGCCTTATCGAAATTGATAAGGATCTCAGCCGGTTTTGTGAGGGGATTGTAAACGCCAATTTTCTCGATGAATTTTCCGTCCCGTGGTGCACGACCATCCGCAATAACAATGTGGTAAAAAGGTTGCCCTTTTTTACCTTTTCTCTGTAATCTGATCTTTGCTGGCATTTTTAAAAAATTTGAATTTGGCCGGCAAAGATCGGAATAAAAATCGAGATAGCCAAACCCTTTAAGCAGTTCAGACGATTTTAATGAACCGGCTGCTTGCGGTGCTGCAGAAACTGCAAAGTGATTCAGGGACCGCCACGTCATAGGTGTTTCCACACTTCGGACAGACCCAGTAAAATTTTGGCAGACTGGCCAGTGTATTCCCGTTGAGGGCATATAAGGCATTCTGGAGATAGGTGATGTGCCGTTTTTCTGTTTCCATTGCCCACCTCATTGATTTGACGGCATCCATCTGTTTTTCATTTTTTGCAACTGTGATGTATTCGGGGTACATGGTCATGACTTCTGTCGTTTCCCCTTTAATTGCATCATCGAGGTTCTCTTTGGTGGTTTTGACTTCAAACTGGGGTTTGAAGGGATCGACTTTCTGTCCCATTCTTTCAAGAACCGTCTTATGATTTGCGGCATGGATTGATTCTGATTTGGCAATTGCCCTGAAAAGGATTGCAACCTGGGTGTAGCCCTCCTTTGCAGCTTTATCTGCAAAGGCTGTGTATTTGGCTGATGCGGTCATCTCTCCCTTGTATGCTGCCAGGAGATCCACAGCAGTTGTCTGTGATATGGCAGTCAGACATAATGAAATCAGGAAAATTCCTGTTAAAAGGATGGCTGGTTTTTTCATAGGATTAGAGTATTAGTTATCCAATCAGAAAATTATAAACGAGGCTTATGCCCGTATATCCTGCCGAAAATACGAAAAATATCTGAATTTAATAGTTTTCAACATTCAGAATCAGGGGTTGTTTTTTGGTAATTTTGTATACGGTTCTCCGTCCCGGAGAAACCTGCAGCACAAAGCACCAGGAATTGAAAATCCCAACGCAGGGTTATGACAGATTTTGTTCATCTTCACGTACATACGCAGTACTCCATTCTTGATGGGGCTTGCCACATCAAAGACCTTGTAGCCAAAGCCACTGCAGATGGTATGCGGGGAGTAGCCATCACCGACCATGGTAACCTGTTTGGCGTCAAGGAGTTTTACGAGGCAGCGAAATCCTGCAAGGGTTTGAAGCCGATCATCGGTTGTGAGACTTATGTAGCAAGACGAAAGCGCACGGATAAAACGGATATGGTCGACAGGAAAGGTGACCACCTGATCCTTCTCGTGAAAAATCTCACAGGCTATAATAATCTTGTCAGGCTGATCTCTTCGGCATGGATTGACGGGTTTTATTACAAGCCTAGGATTGACAAGGATATCCTGAAGCAATACAGTGAAGGGCTGATTGCTTCATCGGCCTGCCTTGCAGGAGAGATTTCAAGGGCCATCCTGCAGGGGAATATTGAAAAAGCTGAAAAGACCATCCTCGAATACAAGGATATTTTCGGGGAGGATTTTTACCTCGAACTGATGCGGCACAATGCCACGGATCCGACGCGTGACAAGGAGGTCTACCAGCGGCAGACCGTCGTGAACAATGCTTTGCTCGGGTTGTCGAAGAAGCTGGGAGTGAAGGTCATTGCTACAAATGATGTGCATTTTCTGAATGAACCGGACGCAGAAGCGCATGACAGGCTGTTATGCATCAACACCGGAAAGGTGATGACCGATCCCGGCAGGCTGCGTTATACAGGGCAGGAATGGTTCAAGACCAAAACAGAAATGGCTGAACTTTTTGCAGATATACCTGAAGCCCTGGCAAATACGATTGAAATCGTTGACAAGGTTGAAGTCTTTAACCTGAACCGCGAGCCCATTATGCCGGATTTTAAGGTACCGGAGGGGTTTTCTGACGCGGATGCATACCTTGCCCACCTAACATACAAAGGTGCTGAATGGCGGTACGGCACGATTACCGATGCGATCCGCGAGCGCATAGACTTTGAGCTCGGGACGATTAAATTCATGGGATTCCCGAGTTATTTCCTTATTGTACAGGATTTCCTGAATGCAGCGAGGGAGATGGGAGTTGCAGTTGGGCCCGGAAGAGGTTCAGCTGCCGGCTCGGTCGTTGCGTACTGTACTCACATCACAGATATTGACCCGTTAAAATACGACCTGCTTTTTGAGAGGTTCCTCAACCCCGACCGTATTTCACTGCCGGATATCGATATAGACTTTGATGAAGACGGAAGGGATAAGGTGCTGCAATGGGTTGTTGACAAATATGGCAAGGATAAAGTAGCACACATCATCACCTTTGGNACCATGGCAGCCAAGGGAGCCATCAGGGATGTAGCGAGGGTTCACCAGATGCCGCTGGATGAGGCTGGCAGGCTTACAAAGCTTGTCCCGTCCAGGCCCGGGATCACACTTAAACAGGCCTATGATGAGGTCCCGGAGCTGAAGGCAGCCAGATTGTCTGGCAACAANCTGGTGTCGGAAACGCTGAAATATGCNGAATTCCTTGAAGGATCAATCCGGCAGACAGGCCTGCATGCCTGCGGAGTCATCATCGGGAAAGACAGNCTCGTAGGCTATGTGCCTCTGACGCAGGTTAAGGAGACAAACCTCCTTGTAACCCAGTTTGACGGGGATCACATTGAGAAGGTTGGNATGCTGAAGATGGATTTCCTCGGACTGAAAACACTTGCCATCATCAAGGATGCGGTCAGGAATATCAAGCTTTCAAGGGGACTGGATATCGATATAGAAACGATCCCATTCGAAGATCCGTTGACTTACCAATTGTTCAGCCAGGGAAAGACCACCGGAATATTCCAGTTTGAGTCCGACGGGATGAAGAAATATCTCAGGGACCTTAAACCCACAGGGATTGAAGACCTCATCGCCATGAATGCCCTCTACAGNCCGGGGCCNATGGATTATATTCCAAGCTTCATCAACAGGAAACATGGGAGGGAGCGTATCACATATGATATCCCGGNCATGGAGAAGTACCTGAAGGATACATANGGTATCACTGTNTACCAGGAGCAGGTGATGTTATTGTCGCAGCAGCTTGCAGGATTCACAAAAGGGATGGCAGACTCTCTCCGAAAAGCGATGGGGAAGAAAATCGAGTCCATGATGAATGACCTGAAACCGAAGTTCATTGAAGGGTGCAAGCAGAATGGCCACGATGAAAAGATTGTGGAGAAGATCTGGAAAGACTGGGAAGCCTTTGCCAATTACGCATTTAATAAGTCACATTCCACCTGTTATGCCTATGTAGCCTACCGGATGGCCTACCTGAAGGCACATTACCCTGCAGAATTCATGGCTGCGGTACTGAGCAGGAACCTCACAGACCTGAAGGAGATCACCAATTTCCTTGATGAATGCAAACGCATGCAAATCCCTGTGCTGGGGCCGGATGTGAATGAATCGGACCTGAAATTTGTTGTGAACAAAAAGGGAGAGATCAGGTTTGGAATGGCCGGGATTAAAAATGTGGGAGAGGCCGCGGTGGTCAGCATTATTGAAGAGCGCAATGCAAACGGGCCTTACAAAGACATTTTTGACCTTACCCGGAGGGTGAACCCGCATTCGGTGAATAAACGCAGCCTGGAGGCGCTTGCACAGGCAGGCGGATTCGACTGCTTTGAAAATACCCACAGGGCGCAATACTTTTACCGTGAACCGGGAGAAGACAATACCTTTCTTGAAAAAATCATCCGTCACTCTTCGGATTATATTGCCAGGAAGAACTCGACCCAGGTCAGCCTTTTCGGCGAAGGAGAAGAGGTGCATTTCCAGGAACTGGCCATGCCATTGTGCACGCCCTGGACAAAGATCGAGCAGCTGAAGAAAGAGAAGGAAATAACAGGCTTTTATATCTCCGGGCATCCGCTGGATGGCTATGACAGGGAGATCCGTAATTTCTGCAATGTGAACCTGGAGATGCTGAAGGCCGATATGAAGCGGTACAAAAATGCAGATATCGCCTTCGCCGGGATCGTATCCAATGCAGGACACAAGACAGGCAAGAACGGAAAGCCATATGGTGCTTTCATGATTGAGGATTATCTTGATTCGCTCAATCTCTTTCTCTATTCTGAGGATTACCTCAAATACAAGCATCTCCTTGAAGACGGAATGTACGTCTTCGTAAAGGCCAGGGTAGAACAGCGGTTCGATTCACCCGACCAGCTTGTCGTCAAGATCAACAGCATGATCCTGCTCTCCGATGTCATTGAAAAATTCAGCAGGGGAATATCTGTGACGGTCTCTCTCGGCGAGCTCAGCATTGATTCAATCTCCCGGCTCTTTGAACTTGCAAAAACCCACAAGGGAAAAGGGCAGCTGAGGGTCAGGGTCGAAGACAAAATAGATAAGATGACGATTGATCTTCCATCGAAAAAATTCAGGGTCAATGTCAAAGAAATGGCCGATGCATTATCGGGATTTCCCGATCTGGAAATCAGAATTATTCACGATTAATTGCTAATTTCGCAACGCCAAAAGATATCAACCCATTAAATAATAAGCTATGTTTGAAAAATTCACAGATGCCAACTTTGAAGAATTGGTAGTAAAATCNCAAAAACTTGCTGTTGTTGACCTTTCTGCAGAATGGTGCGGTCCTTGCCGGATGGTGTCACCCATTATTCATGAGCTTGCTGCAGAATATGAAGGCAGGATCGTTGCCGGAGAGCTGAATGTTGATGAAAATCCCGATACCACAGCCAGGTTCAAAGTAAGAAATATTCCTACGGTCCTTTTTATTAAAGGAGGGGAAGTTGTCGACAAACAGGTTGGTGCTGTGCCAAAGGCTACCTATAAAGCCATGATTGAAAAATACCTGTAGGAGAAACTGATACATGCCCTCACCGATTGATCAGACGAGACTTGAGCAGTTCAGCTCATTGGAATTGCTCGCACGGCAGGTGGTTGAGGGATTCATAACGGGCCTGCACAAAAGCCCTTTTCATGGATTTTCAGTAGAGTTTGCCGAGCATCGTCTTTACAATACCGGTGAATCCATNCGTAACATCGACTGGAAACTGTTCGGGAGNACNGACAGGCTGTATACCAAGCGGTACGAGGAGGAGACGAACCTCAGGTGCCAGATATTTATTGACAATTCATCATCGATGTATTACCCGGTCATNGATAAACCGGGTATCGATCANCCCAATAAGATCACCTTTTCAATCTACATTACTGCGGTCCTGCTCAACCTNCTGAAGAAGCAGCGGGATGCAGCAGGGATCAGCTTGTTTTCAGACAGGATCGAACTCCAGACCCAAACAAAATCGAACGGGGTCCATTACAAATATCTATACACAGAGTTGGAAAAACTTCTGGTTCCGCCTGCTGCGGATGCAAGGAAGACAACCTCTGCTGCCGACACACTTCATGAACTGGCNGAGAGAATCCACAAACGTTCACTTGTTGTAATCTTCAGCGACATGTTCGAGAGCAAATCAAACAGCGAGGAACTCTTCTCCGGCTTGCAGCACCTTAAGCACAACAAACATGAGGTTATTCTTTTCCATGTTACGGATAAGGGGAAGGAACTGGATTTCAATTTCGAGAACAGGCCGTACAGGTTCATCGACCTGGAGACCGGTGAACAGCTCAAGGCATTTCCATCCAAGGTCAGGGAGCAGTACAGGGAGAGCATCGACAAGTTCATGCATGAACTGAAGCTCCGGTGTGCACAATATCACATCGATTTTATTGAAACCGATATCAACAAAGGATTTGACCAGGTCCTTCTACCTTACCTTCTAAAGCGCTCAAGGCTCTATTGAAATTCATATATCCTTCCCGCGTACGTTGTTTTTTCCTAATTTTGCACCTCTTTTTAAATTACTACGGATATGGAGATTGCTTCGAAATATGCACCGCTGCAGGTTGAGGACAGGTGGTACACCTTCTGGATGAAGGAAGGACTGTTCAGATCTGTTCCTGATGAACGGGAACCATTCACCATCGTAATACCTCCACCCAATGTAACAGGGGTATTGCACATGGGGCATATGCTCAATAACACAATCCAGGATATTCTTGTGAGACGCGCGAGGATGCAGGGCAAGAATGCCTGCTGGGTACCGGGAACGGACCATGCATCTATTGCCACCGAAGCAAAGGTCGTTGCAAAACTCAGGGACGAGGGAATTGACAAAGGGTCTCTTTCCCGGGAAAAATTCCTTGAATATGCATGGGAATGGCGCGAGAAACACGGCGGGATCATCCTTGAGCAGTTAAAAAAACTTGGTGCATCCTGCGACTGGGAAAGGACGGCCTTTACCATGGATGAGGGGTTGTATGAATCTGTAATTGATGTGTTCATTGACCTGTATAACAAAGGATTGATTTACCGCGGGGCCCGCATGGTCAACTGGGACCCGAAGGCGCTGACCGCGGTTTCCGATGAGGAGGTAAATTATAAAGAGGTTAAATCGAAGTTGTACTACGTCAGATATAAGGTAGAAGGAACTGAAGATGATTGGCTTACTGTTGCAACAACACGTCCGGAGACCATTCTTGGTGATACAGCGGTTTGCGTTCACCCTGAAGATTCGAGGTTCACTCATCTGAAAGGGAAACGGGTGCTTGTACCCCTTATTGGCCGCTCTGTTCCTGTATTATTTGATGAATACGTGGATCGTGAATTCGGCACAGGTGCATTGAAAATTACCCCGGCCCACGATATCAATGACTATAATATCGGGCTGAAATACAACCTTGAGGTGGTTGATACTTTCAACCCTGACGGGACCATGAGCCCTGCTGCTATTTTGTATGTTGGCGAGGATCGCTTTGCCGTCAGGAAGAAAATCGTTGTTGATCTGCAGAATGCCGGTAACATTGTCAAGATTGAGGATTACACCAACAAGGTCGGATATTCTGAAAGAACCGACGAGGTGATTGAACCGCGGATCTCTGTTCAATGGTTCATGCGGATGAAAGATCTTTCTGCTCCTGCACTGGATGCGGTAATGAACGATGATGTTCAGTTTCACCCCGCGAAGTACAAGAATATGTACAGGCACTGGATGGAGAATGTCAAGGACTGGTGTATCTCGCGCCAGTTATGGTGGGGACACAGGATTCCTGCCTGGTACCTGCCAAACGGAGAGTTCATTGTCGCGAAAACGGCAGAAGATGCACTGGCGGTTGCCAATACCGACCCACGGTTCAGCAGTTCGGGATACACCAAAGCTGATCTTAAGCAGGATGAGGATGTCATGGATACATGGTTTTCATCCTGGCTTTGGCCGATCTCAGTATTCGACGGGATACGGAATCCGGGGAATCCTGATATAAATTACTATTATCCGACCAACGACCTCGTCACTGCGCCGGAGATCATCTTTTTCTGGGTAGCCAGGATGATCATGGCAGGACTTGAATACCGCCATGCAATTCCCTTCAGGAATGTATATTTCACAGGAATTGTCAGGGACAAACAGGGCAGGAAGATGTCAAAGTCTCTTGGTAACTCCCCCGAACCATTGCAACTTATTGAAAACTTTGGTGCTGATGCAGTCCGGATGGGGATGCTGCTTTGCTCCCCTGCCGGAAATGACCTTCTGTATGATGAAGGGCTGATTGAGCAGGGAAGGAATTTCTGCAACAAGATATGGAATGCCATGAGGCTCGTCAAAGGCTGGGAAGTTGATGATACCCTTGAACCTGGCACGGTGAACATCATTTCGGTGGAATGGTTTGAAAGCGCTTTCAACCATGAATTTTCGAATATAACCGCATTGCTCGATGATTACCGTTTATCAGAGGCACTGATGGTATTGTACAAGCTGATCTGGGACGACTTCTGCTCATGGTACCTGGAGATGGTAAAGCCGGCTTACCAGCAGAAGATCGACCGCAAGACTTATGAGGCTACGGTTTCCTTTTTTGAAAAGATCATGAAGGTACTTCACCCGTTTATGCCATTCATTACGGAAGAGATATGGCACACGCTGCATGAGCGCAGCGAGCATGAATCGCTGATGATTCAGCCATTGCCTGCCATCGGATCAAGCGATGAGGATCTTGTCGGGAAATTTGAATTTGCAGAAGAAGTCATCAAGGCCATCCGTGGAATCAGGAAAGAGAAGAACATCTCCTACAAGGAAAGCCTGACACTGGTTGTCCGGAAAAACAATGACGAAAAGGCCGATGACACATTTGACGAGGTAGTGAAGAAACTTTGCGGAATCAGCGAATTGGTTTATTCGGAAGAAAAGGTTCCCGGAGCAGCTTCATTCATCATCAAGACCACAGAATTTTTTATACCGCTTTCTTCGCATGTCGACAAGGATGAAGAGATCAGGAAGATCAGTGATGAACTTGTATATTACAGGGGGTTTCTGTCTAAGGTTGACGAGAAACTGGCCAACGACAAGTTTGTGAGCGGAGCTCCTGATAAGGTTGTTGAGGCAGAGCGCCGGAAGCAGGCTGATGCACAGGCAAGGATCAGGGTCCTTGAAGAACAGCTTGTCAGTCTTGGAGGGTAGTTACATTCTCTTCAGCCTTTGAAGTGACCTTCTCCCGAACAATTTGCACGGGGATAGCATCATCTATGATTTCAGCTATATCCATCACCTGGACTTCTGAGAATCTTGAGAATGTCTTTTTGCAGGCAGGGCATGAGGTTACAAGGTAATCAGGCTTGTTTGCCAGCAGTGATTCCAGCGCATTTTTCGTGATCGCAGAACGTTCCTCCTCGGATGCAGTAAATGTACCAAGGCTCCCTCCGCAGCATAAGGCATCTTCCTTTTCCCTTGATGCAGGGATAAGATCTGCGACTTTACTGATCAGTTCGCGAGGTTCGTTATAAACCCCGGCATGACGGCCAAGTTCACAGGGGTCGTGGTATACGACGCTGTGATGATAGGATTGAAGAGGCAGTCGTCCCTGTTTTACGAGTTCCAGCAGGTATTGCGAATGGTGGACGATACGGATGGGCAGGTTATACTCTTCCTTAAAGATCCGGTGACAGATGGGGCAAGATGTGACCAAAGTCCTGGCTTTTGTGGCCAGGATAAGGTTCTTGTTGTGCCTGATCATCTCTTCAGCCTGGGCTTTCTTTCCCGCCAGCATCATCGGACGGCCGCAGCAGACGGATGCGTCCTTGTCAAGGAAGATATAGTTTATCCCTGCCTTTTCAAGTATGCTTGTCATTGCACGATGGGTCAGCGGCGTGAGATGTGTCATGCATCCGGCAAAATATACCACCTCTGCCTGCTGATTGAGTGAAACCTGGCGGGGCAGGTATGAAAAATCGGCAAGGTGTTTTCCGTACGTCTCTTTACGATTCAGAAGCCTGAGATCATCAATATGAACCCCTACAGGGCAGGCCTCCTGGCATCGGCCACAGATCATGCACTGCAGTGCAGGTTTCTCCCTGACATGCTGGTCGCGCACGGCCCTGATGAAATATACTGATTGCATGTTCCTGGTTTCCGTGGCCATGCTGAACTGGCACACATCGATGCAGACGCCGCACCTGGAGCAGGAGTGAACCTCGACATCGGAGACGCTGGAGTAATTGACCTTTGTTTTGATGCCGAAGTTCCTGAAAAAGATCAGGAGCACCTCAGCGAAAATATGCATGAACCTCGTATAGGGCAACATGACAAAGAATATCCCCAGGACGAATGAATAACTCCACCAGAATCCATAGGCGATGACGGGGGCGGGGAGGGGAGTGATGGAGACAAGCAGGTTCCCGAGGTGCTGGGTTATGAATCCGCCGCCACCATAGAATCCAACAGTAAAGCACTCAGCCAGAAGGCGGAAGGGAAAGATAAGCCACAGGCAGGTCATAGCCACCTTATCGGTAAGCTGAAGTTGTGCAGACTTTTTAATCCCAAAGAACTTTGATTTGCTCCTTTTGAACAATGCGAGTGCCACGCCACTGAGGACAAATACCAGGAAGAGGTCCATTGTGAACCTGAAAAAACCAGGTACGGTAAATATCTCGAATGGCAGTACCCGCTTATCATGAATAAAAAATTTCAGAAAGATGGGATAGTATGGCGGATTTATATAGAAGCCGCTGTAGATACGGGATTCCATATTTCCGCCAATGATAAGGAGAAGCCAGCCGAGGGCAAAGCTCATATGCATGTATCCGAGCAGGGCATTCTTTTTAAACATCTTCCGATGAAGGAGGCTCTCCATGAAAACCTCTTTCAACGCCGAGAAGAGTGCAGTGCTTCTTAATCCCCTGAAGAATTTATATCTATCCTCAGGGTTAAGTGCTTTGATCCACCTGTAAAACCTGATACCAATGGCGAAGAGGACGTAGATCAGCCCTATGGAAAAAGGAAGTACAAACAGGTTAAATGTCATATTCCAAGTCGTTCAATGGCATTGTGTAAAGAGAGTATCAGGTTTCTCATATTGACTCCGCGGGGGCATACCAGCTGGCATTTTCCGCAGAACATGCATTTCCGGATCTCGGTTTTCAGTTTATTGACTTCTCCACGCCGGAGAAAGGTCTGGACAGAACGGATATTGAAATCACTGAACTGCCCGGCACTGCAGGTCGCCGTACAACTGCCGCAGGCAACGCACTGGTTGACGGAGGGTTCCCATTCCTTCAGGTAATCCAGGACCCGTCTTTCATTCCGGTCGAAGTCAATCTGGCGGTCAGGCTGCAGGGTATATCCGAAATTTTTCAATCCTGAGTCCTTTTTTTGTCAAGAAATGATTTGATTTCAACGGCTACGGCCCTGCCATCAGCCACTGTTCCTGCAATGCAGCCCGGACCTTTCACCGTCCCCGAAAGGAACACACCTTCAACAGGGGTCTGGTTGGCCTTTGTGTGTTCATCAGTCGGAAGGAGGAATTTGTCATCTCCCATGGGAAGACCGAGCATATCGGCAATCCTGCGGGTCTCGGGCCTCGGAACCATGCCTACCAGCAGTACGAGCAGGTCGACAGTTATCTTTAACGGACGGCCTGTCAGGGTATCTTCGACTTTAACAACGATAGAATTGTCCTGGTTTTCGGCACATTCTGATACCCGGCCCCTGATGAAATTGATTCCGTACTCTTTCTGGGCTTCGAAGTACATCTCTTCAAAATGGCGGTCAAACATCCGTAGATCCATATAAAAGTTGAAAATCTCCGTTTCCGGGAAGATCTCCCTGAGTTCAATCGCCTGTTTGACACCCGTTACACAGCAAACCTTTGAGCAGTAAAGGTTTCCCACTTTCTCGTCCCTGGAGCCAACGCAATGCACAATACCTATTCTCCTGGGCACCTGCCCGTCAAGCAGAGGTTTCACCACTCCTGAACATTCCTTCAAGTTCGGCTGATGTAATGACCTGGTCGTAAATGTCGTAACCATACTCCTCTTTCCTGAAGGCATCAAACAATTCA
>JGI20214J51650_10001707_pt1 | contig 13991 bp, 10 predicted proteins | sample WetSurMetagenome_FD_51650 | JGI IMG/M metagenome (IMG submission 51650) | reverse complement strand
TATGCCAAATAATTGAAGAAAGAATGGATTACGGAAAAAAGTTGGACAGGGTATTAAATCAGAACCATCGATTCTTTTATAATTTCCCCCTTGTCGTCAGTACCATAAATTTTTATACCGAGACTCACGGTTGGTACACCGATCATATGGATTATCGGGTGAAGTTCATCCTTCAGGTCCTCCGCTTCCATATTATCATAATCCTCAATATTGAAATAAAGATGTATCATCAGTGTATATTCGCTGTCCTTAATGGAACCGAGTGTCTGGACGATTTTTGCAAGCCAGATAGCAGAAGCCGTGTTGAAGTATTCCAGGTTCAATCTAAGGTTGGTGGTAGGACGGGGATTCTTTATATACTCCGTCACCCACTTAAGCACTGCCTCATAAATGATTGCAGCATTTTCAGGGATTGATTTTCCTGACATGATAAGTTCGCCGGAAGGGTAATTTAAATCAACCTGGGGGGTCTTAGCTGTCGGTTCGATAAATAAATTTTTCAACTCCACCTTTAAATCTATTATTGATTAAAGTTATAAAAAATAAACATAATCAAAAGTAAAACATCTTTTTAATTAAGTAATTTTTCTTTATCAAAAAGAAAAGGTCGGTTGTCAAATAAAATCCTAGTTTGGTATAAACAGCTCAGCTTCACCTGATCCCTCATTAGCCCAAAATGCTTATGTTTCTTGTAAATCAATATATTAAAATATTATCTTTGCAACCTGAAATTTGTTAAGTTATAAGATGGAGATTATTCTTAAGGAAAAGATAAAGGAAGCTGTTAAAAGCATCTACCATAGCGATGTTAAGGATGACCTGATCCAGATTCAGGAGACCAGAAAAGATTTTAAAGGCGACTTTACTCTCGTTGTTTTCCCGCTGCTGCGGTTTTCGAAAAACACTCCGGAAACTACAGGCGAGGCAATTGGACAGTATCTGACCCAAAACTTTAATGCTGTATCGGGATATAATGTTATTAAGGGTTTTCTTAATCTCGAAATTTCTGATGAATGGTGGATCGATTATTTCAGAATACTCTGCGCCCGAAAGAATCATCTTGAATCATGCCAGGTAAAGAAACCTGAAACAATCCTTGTTGAATACTCATCCCCGAATACGAATAAGCCTTTACATCTTGGACATATCCGGAATAATCTGCTGGGATATTCGCTTTACAGAATATTATCTGGCTGCGGGCATAACGTAATTAAGACAAATATTGTCAACGACAGGGGTATACATATCTGTAAATCAATGCTTGCATGGCAGAAATTCGGAAATGGCGAAACTCCTGAAACATCAGGCCTTAAAGGCGATCACCTTGTAGGTAAATATTATGTTTTATTCGAAAAGCATTACAGAAAGGAGATCGAAGACCTTGTAAAAGAAGGAATGGAGGAAAACGAAGCAAAGAATTCATCGCTAATGATGAAAGAAGCCAGGGAGATGCTGCTGAAATGGGAAGCTGGTGATAAGGATGTAGTTGATCTCTGGAAAACAATGAACTCGTGGGTTTATGCCGGTTTTGATCAGACCTATCTGAAACTCGGTGTTGATTTTGACAAAATTTACTATGAATCAAATACTTACAAGGTAGGGAAAGATATTGTGCTAGATGCTTTAAAAAATAAGATTCTATATCAGAATGAAGATAGTTCAATATGGGCTGATCTCACTTCTGACGGGCTGGATCAGAAACTTTTGCTTCGGTCGGATGGTACAGCAGTTTATATGACTCAGGATCTGGGCACTGCTGTTGACCGCCATAATGAGTACAATTTTGATAAGAACATATATGTTGTCGGGAATGAGCAGAATTATCATTTCCAGGTGCTTAAGGCACTGCTTAAGAGGATGGGTTATCCATGGGCCGACGGACTGATACATTTTTCTTACGGGATGGTAGAACTTCCTGAAGGACGCATGAAATCGAGGGAAGGTACCATTGTTGATGCCGATGATCTGATCAAAGAGATGCAGATGACTGCCAGGGAGGTTTCACTTGAGTTAGGTAAGCTTTCAGATTTTTCGGATGAGGAAAAAGACGAAATATTCAGAAAAATCGGTATGGGGGCTCTCAAATACTATATCCTGAAAGTTGATCCGAAGAAGAATATGACTTTCAATCCTGCCGAATCAATCGATTTTAACGGTAATACCGGGCCATTTATACAATATACTTATACAAGGATTAAATCGGTGTTCCGGAAAGCCGAACAGATGGGTATTGATACCGATAATCTCTCTTTTTCAGGAGTTAAAATTGGTCAGAAAGAAACTGAGCTTATAAAACTGCTTCGTAAATTCTCCGAGACCGTATCGGCAGCAGCAGAGGGATACAGTCCGGCGCTGATAGCCAACTATTGCTATGAACTCTCGAGGGAATATAACCAGTTCTATCACGATTTTTCAATTCTTGGCGAAACTGTTACCGAATTAAGGGACTTCAGACTTGGACTTTCAAGAGTCACAAGTGAGGTGATTCATACGGGTATGTGGTTGCTGGGTATTGAAATGCCGGAGAGAATGTAGGCCATGAAAGGGCTAAATAGGCCCCCCCAGGAGAAGGGAAGAAGGCCCCCCTGCCCCCCTAAAGGGGGGTAAGCCACGAGTTATAAGTGGGCTTCCACCTATACGAGAATTAGCCCCCCTTTAGGGGGGATGGGGGGCAAGAAAAGAAAGAAATTAATTATTCTATTAATATATGTTTGAAAATTTAAGTGAACGACTTGAAAAATCCTTTAAATTATTAAAAGGACAGGGAAGAATATCTGAAATAAACATTGCTGAAACTCTTAAAGAGGTGCGCAGGGCATTGCTTGATGCCGATGTTAACTTTAAAATTGCTAAACAGTTTACTGATACTGTCAAACAAAAGGCTATAGGCCAGGAGGTTCTGAATTCGGTAAACCCTTCCCAGATGATGGTCAAAATAGTCCATGACGAACTTGTTGACCTTATGGGCGGTGACAAAACCGACCTTAATATTAAAATCAATCCTTCAATTATACTTATTGCAGGCCTTCAGGGTTCCGGTAAAACGACTTTCAGCGGAAAACTGGCGAAATGGGTAAAATCAAAAAGAGGTAAGAATCCTTTGCTTGTAGCATGCGACGTATACAGACCTGCTGCTATCGAACAGCTTAAGATAATAGGAGGCCAGATAGAAGTTCCGGTTTATACCGAGGATGGAAACATGAGCCCTGTCACCATCGCCCGCAATGCGATTAAAGAAGCAAAAAAATCAGGTCACGACCTGGTCATTATCGACACCGCCGGACGACTGGCAATTGATGAAGAAATGATGAAGGAGATCTCTTCCATAAAGGATGCGGTCAGCCCTCACGAAATCCTGTTCGTTGTTGATTCGATGACAGGTCAGGATGCTGTAAATACTGCAAAAGAATTTAACGAAAGACTTGATTTTGACGGAGTTGTCCTTACCAAACTCGATGGTGATACACGAGGTGGCGCCGCCCTTTCAATAAAATCGGTTGTTAATAAGCCGATTAAATTTGTGAGCTCTGGAGAAAAGATGGAGGCTATCGACATATTCTATCCTGAGAGGATGGCTGACAGAATTCTTGGCATGGGTGACATCGTTTCACTTGTTGAAAAAGCACAGGAACAGTACGATTCCGAGGAAGCCAGGAAGCTTCAAAAAAGAATTTCCAAGGACCAGTTTGACTTCAATGATTTTATTGCCCAGATACAGCAGATTAAGAAGATGGGAAACGTTAAAGACCTGATGTCGATGATCCCCGGGGTTGGAAAAGCTGTGAAAGACCTTGATATTGATGATAACGCATTTAAAGGGATTGAAGCTATAATAAGAAGTATGACGCCCGAAGAAAGAACCAGTCCTATCGTGATGAATGGTAGCAGGCGTAAAAGAATTGCTTCCGGAAGCGGTACAAGCGTTCAGGAGGTGAACAAGCTTCTGAAGCAGTTTGAAGAGACTAAAAGGATGATGAAGATGATGACCAAAAGTGGAAATGCAGCCCGATTGATGGGCAAAAAATAATATCAATATGTACACGATCATCGATGGCCGGAAGATAGCCTCCGAAATTAAAAAGGAGATTGCTGAAGAGGTAATATCATTAAGAAATGCCGGGGGGAAAATTCCTCATCTGGCTGCTATCCTTGTTGGCAATGACGGTTCGAGTGAGACATATGTGGCAAATAAAGTAAAGGATTGCGCTGAAGTCGGCTTCAGATCCACACTTGTAAGGTTCGGTAACGATGTTGATGAGACTACCCTTCTTAATAAGATCTCCGAACTGAATAATGATCCTGACGTAGACGGATTTATTGTTCAGCTTCCGCTTCCCGGTCATATTGCAGAAAATAAAGTAATCGAAGCAATTGATCCTAAGAAGGATGCCGACGGATTTCATCCTGTGAATATCGGCAGGATGGTAATCGGGCTTAAAGGATACCTTCCTGCAACCCCTTACGGAATTGTTGAGCTTCTGAAGAGGTATTCAATTGAAACATCAGGCAAAAACTGTGTTGTAATCGGAAGAAGTAACATTGTCGGACGGCCCGTGAGCATTCTTCTTTCCCAGAAAGGCATGGATGCAACAGTTACAGTTATTCACAGCCGTACAAAAAATATAAAGGAAATTGTTGGTCAGGCCGACATAATCATAGCCGCCATAGGTTCTCCGGGGTTTGTTACTGAAGATATGGTTAAGCCAGGAGCTGTAGTTATTGACGTTGGAACCACCAGGGTCAAAAGTACTGAGACTAAATCGGGATTTAAACTTGTTGGCGATGTCGACTTTGTGAATGTAGCACCCAAATGCTCGTTTATAACTCCTGTTCCCGGAGGAGTAGGACCAATGACCAGGGTCTCGCTTCTGCAGAATACACTTATGGCAGTAAAAAGCAGATAAGTCAAACGTTTCGTGTTTAGCGTTTCGCGTTGTTGAGTTGTCTCAGGGAAACGTAATTCCGGTAAAGTAAAGATCAAAACCGCCCTTTCCGCCTGGACGATTGGATGAAAACATAAGAAACAGGTTGGTGAAATCCTGGATAGCTCCGATAACTGGCCTGTATTCGTCTGAAGATGTGTTTATACGCGATCCAAGGTTAACAGGCTTACCCCATTTCCCGTTTTTCAGAATCGAATAGTACAGATCATATCCGCCAAATCCCCCTGGTCTGTCAGATGTAAAGACCATAACCTTCTTATGGATAAATGGACATTTGTCATTATATGTACTGTTCAGGCTGTCAGCTTTTACAGGTATTGTATAATCGAGATTAAACCAGTCAGAAAGGGCAGTTTCCCCTGGCTTTATAAGATAAAAGAAATCAAAGTTGCCATCCTTGTCTGAGGAGAAATATGCTGTATCCTGTATCTGGTTGAGGGTAATGTAGGCATCATCTGCCGTGGTGTTCATTAGTTTAACAGGATAAGGACCTGATACATCAGGCAGAGCACTTCCTGAAACAGGCTGGTTTTTAAGGTAGTAAAAATCAAGATTACCTCCCTCGTTTACAGAAGAAAGAAGAAGGTATTCAAAACCATCAACTGTACTGAATAACCTGTATGGTCCAAAATCATTTCCTTGGGTAATTGCTTTTCCTGTTAATTTACTAAGAAAAGGGTCTGTAGTCATTTTTGATCCGAAGGTGAATGCTCCGGTAGTCTGGTCAAAAGTGACAGTCAGGCTTGCCTGTTCCAGGTCAAATTGTCCCCCTGAACTTTTTCTGTTGCTCGAAAATATTACCGGAAGCGTCTGCCCGATCTGATAGAGCGCTGTATTATAATCGTCGTATGCACTGTTGATATCAGCTACATTAATAACAGAATCGGGGATGGTGCCTTTTGGAAATTTAATGGGATTATCTGTTTTTTTACAGTTTGTAAAACAGGTAGTTATAAGGAGGATCGCTATACCGGGCAATATAACATTGATTTGTCCTGATTTTTTCATGCACGGGAATTTAATGAACTGTATCTGACAAATGTATTAATATAAAATGAAAAACCGGGAGGTCGCCCGGTTCTTCTAAGGTAGAATTTAGGTTAATTCTAGGGTAAATAGGGTTTGATTTTATATATATTTTTCGGTTTTACAAGTAATAGATGATTATTTTCACCCGCTGGTTGCGTCAACTGGTAAAAAAAAATCACATAATTTTTATTTCAATTGTACGCATCTCAGATTCAGTTGGTTAAAAAAATGTTAAAATGTTAATAATTGAGAGGATAGCGAAACCCCCTTCTTAAAAATAGTGTTAATTTTGTAACCATATTTTTGTGAGCCATGGAAGATGATAAGTACGGGTTTTCCTATGAGGAAGAGGTGAAGCATGCGGTGCAGAAGTTTGAGAGGATGAANAAAAATAACGAAAGCTATTTTTTTGATGTCATTGAATTTGAGACAATTATCGATTATTATATTGAGAGTAACAATTCTGTAAAAGCTTTTGAAGCAGCTACTCTCGCAAGTGAACAACATCCTAATTCGGTTTCAATTCAGCTTCGCAAGGCAAGAGTGCTTCTCGACAAGGGAAGAGCTGTGGAAGCCTTAAGGCTGCTCAAGAAGCTTGAAAGCATCGAACCCGGCAATCATGAAATTTTTATTGCCAAAGGTACCGCTTATGGCATGCTGGGAGATATTCAGGGTGCAAAGAAGATGTTTGATTTTTCTCTTACACTCGATACTGAGGATACCGAAAATATCCTTTTTGCAATAACCTCTGTTTTGCAGAATCTCAATTATTATGAGCATCTGATACCGTATATGGAGAAACTCATTGAGCTGGAGCCCGAATTTAAGGCACACCTCTACGATATTGCATATGCTTATGAGAAGATAGAAGATTACGAAAACAGTATCACCTATTATCTTAAATATCTCGAAGAAGAACCTTTTTCTGACAGCGCCTGGTACAATCTTGGTATAATCTACAATAAGCTTGAGTCGTACGAAAAGGCAATGGAAGCCTATGATTATGCCCTGGCAATCAATTCACAGAATACTTTTGCAATTTTCAACAAAGGAAATATCCTCAGTAATCTAGAGAGATATTCTGATGCCATACCTATATATCATGAATATCTTGAAAATGAGCCTGACAGTTTTGAGGCTATGACTTATCTTGCTGAATGTTACGAAAAGGTTGGAGAGATAATAATGGCCCGCAAGTATTACCAGGAAGCGATTGAACTCGCTCCCGAGTATGCCGATCCCTGGTTTGGACTCGGTGTCATTGCACTTAATACCGGGAATACCGACGACAGTCTTATTTTCTTCAGAAAGGCTGTTCGGCTCGATGATGAGAATCCCGAGATCTGGTATCTTCTAGGAAAGGCACATTATGCGAAGGGTGAGAAAAAAGCTGCCCTTAGATGCTTCAGGGAAGCTCTGAAGCTCGATTCCTACTATGATGAAGTATGGGCCGACCTTGGTAAAATAATTCTTAAGGAGAAACTTTTCTCCAAAGCACTTCCTTATCTTGAACATGCTTACAAGGTAACCGGTGATGTGCCGGGTATTAATTACCTGCTTGCTTCGTTTTATCTGCATGCTGGAAATACAGAGAAGGCATATCGCCATCTCTCGACGGCTATTAATCTTGACAAAGCACTCTTTGACGACTTCGATGAGATATTTCCACATGAACTATTCACACGGAAAATTAAAAAACTTCTCGACAGTAATAACCTGATCTAATCATTACAAGTATGAAGAATACGCTTCCTTTTATGCCCGAAAGACCTGAAAAACCTAGAAATTCAGGATTAACAATGGTTATGGACAAAGGGTTGAGCATCAGGGAAGCAGAGGACTTTATGTCGGTAGGGAGCGAGTATACAGATTACGTAAAACTCGGATTCGGAACCTCTCTTATCACACCAGGGTTCGATAAAAAGATTTCGATCTATAAAAAAGCAGGAGCAATACCATACTTCGGAGGAACTCTTTTTGAAGCTTTTATTGTCAGGAACATGTTTAAGGAATTTGTGGACTTTCTTGATAAGCATGAAATTGATATGGTTGAAGTTTCAGACGGATCATACGATTTTGAACACAAGAGAAAGCTTGATTATATCGCCAGACTGGCTGAAAAACATACTGTTATTTCAGAGGTGGGTTCCAAGAAGAAGGATGTGATTTATACCCCCGATGAGTGGGTTGCCATGATGAGGGCTGAGCTGATTGCAGGTTCTATAAAGGTTATTGCTGAAGCCCGTGAATCGGGTACCACAGGTATTTACAACGAAGACGGCTCGATAAATAATAAGATTATCCGTGGCATTGCTGAACATGTCAAACTGGAAAACGTAATATGGGAAGCTCCTTTAAAATCGCAACAGGCCTGGTTTATAAAGCATTTTGGGGCTAATGTTAATCTGGGTAATATTGCTCCGACTGAAATCATTCCTCTTGAGTCTCTTCGACTTGGATTGCGTGGCGATACATTCTTTCAGTTTTTGCCTGAGGAATTGAAACAGTAAGTAATTCAGCTGCTGTTATCTTATAAAAAAACCTCTGAAAAAATGAGAAAATATGGACTTATCGGATATCCTCTTGGCCATTCATTCTCAAAAAAGTACTTTTCCCTCAAATTCATTTCTGAGAAGATAAACGACTGTTCCTATGAAAATTATCCTCTAGATAGTCTCGATAAATTCTTTAACCTGGTAGAATCAGAAAGGGAACTCTCAGGCTTAAATGTAACAATCCCTTATAAATCAGAAATTATCCGGTTTTTAAACTATACTGACAGCGAAGCTTGCGAAATAGGAGCTGTTAATGTCATTAAAATTAGCCGGAGTTTTGGAGAAATAAAATTATCAGGATATAACAGCGATGTTACCGGAATTGAAGTGAGCCTGCGACCATATTTAAATAAAAAAGTCACAGATGCGCTGGTGCTTGGTACCGGCGGAAGCTCAAGAGCTGTATGTTATGTGCTGAAAAAGCTCGGTGTGAATGTGACCCTGGTTTCACGAAGTGAAAAAGCGGGTACAATACCTTACTCTGCAATTGATAAATCAATAATTGAGAGCATCCAGTTAATAGTGAATACAACTCCGCTTGGAATGTATCCAAATACAAATTCATTGCCAGAGATTGATTACAAAGCACTGAGCTCAGATCACATACTTTTTGATCTGGTGTATAATCCGGAAATGACTTCTTTTTTACTTAGGGGAAAGGAGCAGGGATGCTCTGTAATTGGTGGGATAAAAATGCTTCATGCCCAGGCGGAAAAGGCATGGGAGATATGGAACGATGACAATTTGAAGTAGCTAAATTACCTTTAGGTGATCTCCGAGTATTTCTGTAATCTGATGAATTTTGATTGGTTTTGAAAGGTAACCATCACATCCTGCTTTTTCAGCCTCAAGTTTGTCTGCAGTCATAGCGTAGGCAGTCTGAGCAATTATTGGCAGATCAGGCCTTTTCTTCTTTATTATTCTGGTAGCCTCATATCCGTTCAATAATGGCATTTTAATGTCCATGAGAACAAGATTGATCGATGGATCATTTTCGCACATGCTTATTGCTTCCAGACCATCTTTAGCCCAAAGAACACGGATATTCATCCTTGTCAGAAGGATTTTAAGAAAATCGAAATTTGATTGCTCATCCTCAGCTATCAAAACAGTCTGACCTTCGTATTTTTTTTCCATTATCGTGATTTTCTCTTCAGAATTAATAGTATTTTTTTCAATGTCGGCCCTAACAGGAATGGTGAAATAGAATGTTGAACCTTGTGAGGGTTCTGATTCAACCCAGATTCTGCCTCCAAGCAATTCAACAGATTTTTTCGCAATCGAAAGACCGATGCCCATACCACCGAACTTCCTGGTATGGGTATCATCGACTTGCCTGAATATATTGAAAATAGTTTTGTGATACTTTTTGTCAATGCCAATGCCTGTATCCTTCACATGGAACAGGAAGTGGTCATTCCCGTTTTCATTCAACCTTTTATAACCATATTCAATAACGCCCTTGTCAGTGAACTTTAAAGCATTCCTCATAAGGTTCATCAGTATATGCTTTAATCTTCTGCGGTCAGTGACAAGAGTCATATCAGATCCTATCTCTTTCAGGTTCATGAATAATTCTACTTCATTCTTATCCTCGGTAATTCTCTCTATCTGCATCGCTTCTCCGACCTCATTCAGGAGCGCCAGAAGATAAGTTTCTTCATAGTTGATCTTAACCTGACCGGTTTCAATCATTGTGGTGTCGAAAATATCCTCTACCAGACTGAGGAGATGCTGACCGCTTTTTAAAATAATCAACGAATAATCTACAGTGTTCTTATCCGGACCTGAATCTGCAATAAGTCCGGAGAATCCTATAATTGCATTCAATGGAGTACGAAGTTCGTGCGACATATTGGCAAGGAATGCTGATTTGAGCCTGTCGCTCTCCTCAGCTTTTTCTTTCGCGTTTATCAGCTCAGTCTGCACCCTTTTTCTCTCCGTAATATCTACAGCAATACCTATAAGAGCGATTGAATTTCCGTTTTCATCCCTGATTTGCGAAGTAGATAATTCAATCGGGAACTCGGTACCATCCTTTTTTACATTAATTAATTCGCCCGTCCACCCACCGCGGATTGTGTCAGAAATTATCTGCTCAGCCGGAGATTCATTATTTGACGGGGATCTGATTATACTGATATCCTTTCCGATAATCTCCTCCTCACTGTACCCATAAGTCTCGCAGAAGGCTTTATTTACAAAGATGAGTATATTATTATAGTCTGTTATAGATACACATTCTCCGATACTCTCCATAGCCATAGAGAGTGTCATCATCCTTTCCTGGGCTCTTATTCTTTCGGTTATGTCGTTCGATACAGTCAGAATACCAGGAGTTCCGTCAGGAAGGTTGATTAAGGTCTCATAAAGGGCTACAATGCACTTCGATCCATCTTTTCTTGTGTTAGTAACTTCGTGGATAAGAGTTTTTCCTGAAAGTATACTGGAAATGTTGTTTTCAATCTCTCCGTGTTTGTCCTGATCAGCAAAAAACCTGATATTATTACCTATAAGCTCTTTTTTTGTATATCCAAGTGTTTCACAGAATGCACTGTTCACCTCAATTATGCCTCCATGTTCGTTTATCAGAATAATACCGGCAGGAGATAATTCAAACATTACCCTGAAACGCTTCTCACTCTCAATAAGAGTCTTTTCAATAGCCTTCCTTTTTTTCTCCTCTTTAAGGATATTGCTGGCCTTAAATGAAAGGTAAAAGTATGTAACTATCACAAGGATAATCAGAGAAAATAATATAAAAAGCCTGTTCCGGAAGGAAGTGAGTTTCGCAAAGACCTCTTTTTCAGGTGTGAATATCAATATTGTCCAGAATGTATTGCCGAGTGAAACACGATAAAAGGCTGCCAGTGTCTTTGAATATTCCTGTTCTCTTTTTCTCGTAGGATCAGGATAGCAGATTGAAGTGCCCGCTGTGACATTTGATACTTTATCAATAAGGGCCAGGACAGTAGGTGAATCTTTATAAATTTCCTTTACTGATTTCCCTGTCTGATTTTTTATTGGATTGAATAATTCAATTCCCGCTTCACTCATTATCCAGCCATAACCTGTCTCTCCGGTAAGGATATTTTCAACGAAGCGTTTGCCTAGTTTATTAAGGGGTATCAGTATTGCCAGGCTTCCTTTATAAACATTATCCTTTATTATTGGCACATGGTAAGCGATAGCACGATAACCCTGAACAGATGTAAATACTTCGCTTACAACTGGTTGTTGTGATTCAATGACTTTTTTGACATGTGGCTGGACAATAATATTCTTACCAGTGGCATTATTATTTTCCGGGCAGGTATATCTGATATAGCCTTTATCATCAACCAGAGAAATTCCGACTATCTGGTCGGAATGGTTATTATAAAAATCAGAGAGGATCTTTTTACCATTATCACTCAGTTCATTTATTTCCGGAAAACTGGAAATGAACTGAAGCTCACGCTGAAAGTAAATGAAGAAACTTTCAATGCCGCGTGAAGCCTGTTTTGCCAGGGTAAACTGTTCTTTATTAAATTCGTTAAGGGTCCTGTCCTTTACGTCACTGTAAGCTGAGTAAAACAGATATGAAAATGCCGCAACAACAAATGGTACTATGAGAAACCGTTTAGGTAGTTTCATTTATTAGGGTAAAACGAATGAAATCTGAATTTTAAAATATCAACGAACAAATATTAAGAAAAAACTTAACAATTCTGACATTATTTTTCAGATTTCTTTGCACTCTTTCTCCTCATCCAATAGCGCGGATCACAATCAATGCATTCCTGCTTCCAGTAACCGGGTGTAACAAATGTTCCCTCCCTGTTTTTTAACTGGCGTTCAAAAACAGCGAAGACAGGATTGAATGCCAGATCGGTTACTCCGATAGTATATTTTTCTTCAGCACCGGCAGTTTCCGAGACTTCTTTCAACTCCTTTGTTTCCAGGTTATTGAATCTGAGTAAATCACTAAGAAATGCGGCTCTTTCCAGCGTAGCACCTGTTTCAACAATAGTACATCGGATGCCATCTATTTCTCCAATTATATGTTTTGCGTTGTTTAGGGCCATTACTTGATTGTTAATGTATTGTAATTAAAGTTAGTCTTATTTTCAGTTGCATGTTGCAGGTTGCATGTTGCAGGGTGAAAGCTCCTCTACGCCTTGCACCTTGTACCTTGCACCCTGCACCTTATCTAAACTCCAAAACTCAGATTTTTAATCATCTCAAATATTACACTCGCAAATCCGGTAACTACAATACCTGCCACACATATGCCTAATGCAAGCTTCGTAGGAAAATCACTGTTAAATTTTGCAATAGGAGTCTCACTTTTTGAGATGAACATTGCTTTTACCACGAGAAGGTAGTAAAACAGTGAAATGATAGTGTTCAGGACTGCAATCAGCACCAGCATGTAAAATCCTTTCTGAGCTGCTGCAGTGAACAGGAAAAATTTTCCAAAGAATCCGGCTACCGGAGGAATGCCTGCAAGCGAGAATAATGCCAGAGTCATAATAAGGCTGAGTTTCGGATTTGTATGATAAAGGCCATTGTAATCATCAATATTTTCTTTCCCTGTGGCATTCGAGATAGCTATAACAACTCCGAAGGCTCCAAGGTTTGAGAAGATATAAACAAGTACATAATATATCACTGAAGCCATTCCTAACTGATTTCCGCCGATAAGGCCCAACAGGATATAACCGGCCTGGGAAATCGATGAAAATGCAAGAAACCTTTTCAAATTCTGCTGACGGATAGCAAATAAGTTACCGATAGTCATCGTGAGGATCGATGTAACAAATATTGTTTTCTGCCATGTAAGAATAATTACCGGGAAGACCTTGAAAAGTATTATCATCAGAATAAATACAGCTGCACCTTTTGAAATAACAGAGAGATAAGACGTGATATTTACCGGAGAACCTTCGTAAACATCAGCTGTCCAGAGATGAAACGGAACTATTGATATTTTAAATGCCATTCCTGAAAAGAAGAAAATAAATCCCAGAATCTGCAGACTGCTGTTTGTGAACAATGAAGCTACCTCACTGAAATACATGGTTCCCGTCGTTCCGTAAATCATCGATAATCCGTATAGCAGAACCCCTGAGGATAATGCTGACATCAGGATAAGTTTTATACCTGCTTCTGCTGATTTATTTCTGTAACGGTCATAGGCTGCAAGAGCTGCAATCGGAATTGTTGCCAGTTCAATACCTATATAAAATATCAGGAAGTGACCTGCAGAGATCATGAAGTTCATCCCGATAAGAGTAGAGATAAGCAGCAGGAAGTACTCGCTTACTTTTTCATGATTTTCCTCTTTTTTAAGCCATGTGACTGACTGAATGAAGACAAGGAGAGCTCCGATATTCAGAATGTTTTTCATCAGGAGCCTTGTTCCTGAGGAAACGTACATTCCGCCGAAAAGCGGTCCTGTTGTAGCCGGCAGAAATCCGAT
>JGI20214J51650_10001706_pt1 | contig 13994 bp, 11 predicted proteins | sample WetSurMetagenome_FD_51650 | JGI IMG/M metagenome (IMG submission 51650) | reverse complement strand
AACTTCGGACTTCGGACTTTTCACTTCGCACTTTTGAAAAACTTTCTGGTGATGAATTTATCGAAAGTACTGATTCTGATTATGTAAATGCCATTACAAAAGTCCGAAACAGGAATTATGACTGACTCTTCTGAGACATTTGCTGACCATACAATTTTACCTGTCAGGCTTTGAATACAGATCTGTTTTAAACCCGTCGTAGAGCTAATCGTCAGGTAAGTACTTGCAGGATTTGGAAAAATAGTAATTCCCATATCCTTTTCTTCGTGAGAGAAAGTTGAAATATTTTCTTCAAAATCAAAATCATCGAGCCATGTTGTACTGTTTGAATAGGTTCGAAGTTCAAGATAAAAGTAAGCAGCACTTGCCGGAGAGATGAAATCTACAGTATGCTGCTGCCATGTATCGCTTTTTAGATATTTTGATGGCCTTAATATATCATCAGTTGCAGGGTCAGTGAGGTTACTTCCTGCATTGTCCTTCCAGTAACACCAGATCCTGCAGCCGTTTCCNGATCCGGTGATGGAAGTTTTATAGAAGAATGTTAACCTGTACTGTTTCCCGGGAGATACAGTCAGTGTTTGTCCGAGGTACTTCGTTCCTCCATCGTGACGGCATGAATAGGATCCCGACACGATACTGACCGAATCTTTCTGACAACTCTGGGCGGTCGTCCACCCCGTGGGCTTACTTATTTTTTCCCAGCTCTCAAAACCCGGATTTACTACAAGATTTTGAGATAAAGACAATTGGCTCTGAATAATGAGCAGCACGAAGAAAATGGCTCTTTTCATAAAAGTCAGTATTAGAAATAGTTAAGTCAATTAAATTTGTTGCGAGACAAATTTCTACTGCTAATTTCAACCAATTCTGATTAAAAGTCAAGTCTTTCATAAATTCTTTTATTGCCAGTTTATTATTGTGCCATACTGTGTGCTCACTATTTTGGTTGGGATATATTCCGAACAAAATTGTCCCGGGAAGAGTTATATTTGCTGCAGATATGCAAATCTGTTAAACTAATTAAAGGAAAATCGTAATATTCTGACGCCATGAAAATTAACAGGTCCATCCTCGTACTATCAGTTTCTATTCTACTGGTTTCTGCTTATGTTANCTCATGTAAAAAAGAAGACCACACTCCGGTTTATACTTATTACGTATCAAAACAGTTTGCTGTAGATTTTTCAGCAGCTTATCTTAATAATATGATTGACATTGTTTCCGGTACGCTCCCCGACCTTGCCGGTCTTAAACCACTTATCAAAAGTGGTGTTAAAGTCTATAAGATTGTATATAAAACAACAGTTAATAATAACAAGATTGATGCATCGGGTTTAATTATCATACCGGATATTCAGGGAAACTATCCTGTTCTTTCCTTTCAAAACGGTACTAATACTGTGAATGCTTCATCGCCCAGTGAATCACCAATGGATTATAATTACCAGTTGGTAGAGCTTATCGCCTCAATGGGATATGTTGTGGTATTCGCCGATTATCCCGGTTTTGGTGAATCTGCCCAGATCCCTCATCCCTATCTCATAAATGAACCAACGGTAAGATCTCTTACAGACCTGCTTTATTCTGCTAAAGAGATGGTTAGTTATGAATTTCCCGGCATTACATTGAACAACGATTATTATCTTCTTGGTTATTCTCAGGGTGGTTGGGCAACACTTGCTTTGCACAAAGCACTTGAGCAGGATTTTAACAGTGATTTTAACCTGAAAGGCAGCTCCTGCGGAGCGGGGCCATACAATATTGAATTGTTGTTGGAAAGTATGGTTAATAAACCCACTTATCCTATGCCTGTTTATCTGGCCTATATAGTAAATGCTTATTCTGCTTATAATCAATTTACTAACCCAGTAAGTGATATTTTCAGGGAGCCATATGCATCAAGGTTGAGTACTTTATTCACNGGAACTCTCACTTCAGCACAGATTAATAGTCAGCTTACAGCTTCAATAAGTGATCTGATCACTCCTGATTTTCTTTCAGGCTTTGGCACAAATCCAAAGTATTCCACAGTAATTGCAGCACTTAAGAATAACAGTGTTGAAGCATGGCATACTAATAAGTCTCTGTTACTGATACACGGTGGAAATGATACATCTGTAGATCCGATTTCAACTGAAAGTATGTACAATTCTATGCTTCAGGCAGGAACCTCTGCTGCCATATGTAAAAAAGTTATTGTTCCCGGTGTTGATCATAGTGATGGATTGCTTCCCTGCATGGTTCAGGGTATTCTGTTTCTGAATAACCTTAAAAATTCAAATTAAATTTTTTACATAAATCTGAAAGTTAAAATTAGTGGGAAGAAGAAAGGAATTGCCTTTTTTGGAGAAGGTCAGGATTACAGATATCGGGGCTGAAGGAAATGCGCTTGCCAGAGTCGATAATCTGGTGGTATTTGTGCCAATGCTAATTCCGGGAGATTTAGTCGATATAAGGGTAATAAAGAAACGAAAGAAATACCTTGAAGGCAGAGTTGTAAAATTTCATGAATACTCAGCTGACAGGATTGAACCACGTTGTTTACATTTTGGTGTTTGTGGTGGATGCAAATGGCAGCATCTTCCTTATGAACTTCAGCTTAAATATAAGGAAAAACAGGTAAAGGATAATCTTCTCCGAATCGGAAAAACGGAAATCCCCGAAATAAGACCAATTATTGGCTCCTCTGAGATATTTCTGTACAGAAATAAGCTGGAGTACACATTTTCTGACAAACGATGGCTTACAAAAGAGGAGGTTGTATCAGACAAGAAATTTGAAAAGGAAGATGCTCTCGGCTTTCATATTCCAGGTCTGTTTGATAAGGTTCTTGATATAAAAGAATGCCATTTACAGCCCGACCCTTCAAACGCAATAAGAAATGCTGTACGGCTATATGCACACAATAATAATCTGCAGTTTTTTGATCTCATCGAACAAAAGGGATTCCTCCGTAATATTGTGATCAGGAACTCTCTGGAAGGCAAAGTCATGGTCATAGTTGTCTTTTATCGCGATGATATTGACGAAAGAAACGGGTTACTTGATTTCCTTGCCGGGGAGTTTCCACAAATCACATCCCTTATGTATGTCATAAACTCAAAACGGAATGACTCATTGAATGATCAGGTTCCTATACTCTACAAGGGTGATAATCATATTGTTGAAGAAATGGATGATCTGAAGTTCAGAATAGGACCCAAATCTTTTTACCAGACTAATACGCGACAGGCTCTCGAATTATATCGGACAGCCAAAGAATTTGCCGGACTTACCGGAAAAGAGATTGTATATGATCTTTATACCGGAACTGGTACAATAGCAAATTTTGTAGCCCGACAAGCAGCAAGGGTGATAGGCATTGAGTATGTAGCTGAGGCTGTGCAGGATGCCAGAATCAATTCAGAAATAAACGGTATACTAAACACAGAATTTATTGCAGGTGATATGAAAGATGTGCTTTCTGACACATTTTTTGCATCATTTGGAAAACCTGATGTTATTATTACTGATCCTCCCAGGGCTGGCATGCATGAAGATGTCATAAATATTATTGCGGCAGCAGTTCCTGAAAGAATCGTTTATATAAGCTGCAACCCGGCTACTCAATCGCGTGATATTCAGTTGCTTTCAGGCCTGTACTATGTGGCAATCGTGCAGCCTGTCGATATGTTTCCTCATACACATCATGTTGAAAATGTTGTTCTTCTGAAAAGACACGATCACTAAAATGTAGATCATCAGGTCGAACGGGATTAAAAAAAATGTATATTTAGTGTTCATATTAATGAGAATCACCAATGTGCGTTGAAAAGCAAGATAAAAATGACCTGCTTTCCTTGCTCCCCAGGCAGGACATGAATGACCATTTTGCCAGCCTTCGATATGCGCAAATGATCCAGCATGCCTTAATGCCTGATCCTGATCTGTTGAAAGGAAAAGTTAAAGATTTTTTCATTCTTTTCCTTCCACGTGATATTGTAAGCGGAGATTTTTACTATACTTTTCTTACAAAACAGAAAATTTGCATTGCTGCGGCTGATTGTACAGGTCATGGCGTACCAGGAGCTTTCATGAGTATTCTGGGATTAAGTTTTCTGAATGAGATAATGCAGTCGGATATGAATTTGAATGCTAACAGGATACTCAACCTGATGCGGGAAAAAATTATGAAGGCACTTCACCAGACAGGCGACAGTCACGATTCACAGGATAGTATAGATATCGGTTTATGTATCATCGATCGTGTCAACGGAAAATTGCAGTTTTCAGGAGCAAACAGACCCCTGATCATGATCAGAAAAGGGGAATTGAGTGAAATAAAACCCGATAAAATGTCATTGGGAATTGCCCCGCTCAAGGAAGCCTCATTTACAAATAATTGTATTGATACAATGCCAGGTGATTCATTTTATCTCTTTTCAGATGGTTTTTCTGATCAGTTTGGAGAACTGACTGATAAGAAATTCAAGTTCAAACATTTAAAAAGGATCATTCACTCATTTGAACAACTACCTATGTCTCAACAAAAACAAAATCTTGAACGCGCTTTTAGTGAGTGGAAAGGCAGGGCTCAGCAGGTCGATGATGTTCTTATAATTGGTTTTCAAATCTAACTTTTAGTATAATGATGAAGCTTAAAGCTTTCAGAATAAGGAATTTCAGATCCATTATCGATACCGGATGGCAGACTATCTCTCCTGATAATATTACATGCCTGATTGGTCAGAATGAATCTGGAAAGACATCAATTCTTGAGGGTTTGAAAGTTTTCTACTCCGGAATTATCAGTGAAGATGTACTGCGAAGCGATCTTTCTTTGCCTGAGGTAAGTTGCCGGTTCAGCATTCCTACCGGATGGCTGATTAATATCACTGATAACCCTGGTACCGAATTGAAAGAATTATTGTCAGGTTTGTCATCTGTGGAGCTAACAAGGAGCTGGATTGCAGATCTTTCTTCAGTAATTAATGTAAGTGGAGAAATTAGTCAGTACCTCGATTCGTTGGAAGATGCCTGGAGAATTTACCTCAATGATGTAACTGTGAAGCTCGATGAAGAGATGATCACTGTTCAGGAGATAGAGAGTATATTCTCCAAACTTGTTGCTGAAGAAACAGATATCAGATCAAAGCTTAAAATAAATGAAGTCAAGGGTTTCAGTTTCAGGTTATTTTACAAGAAACCTTCGGGAGGTGAACCATCGAAAACCTCACAGTTTCCCGGACTGAAGAATCGCTTGAATGATATAAAGAAACAAAAAGAAGAGATCAATACAATTCTTCTGAAGAAACAATCTGTGAAGAGAGCTGGTGAAAAGTGGAAGAAACTGCTTGAAAAATGTAATCAGATTGAAATACATCTCAAGGAACTCTCACTGAAGCTTGAAGAACGTCATCAGAGAATGACTCTTCTTATGCGTCCTTTTGGTGAGGATTCAGATTCTGAATGGAAAGAGGTTCTTTACGATTACAGGAAAACCCGATCAGAACGTGAATTAATGCTGTCGGAGCTTGAAAGGCAGATAGCTTTTTCGGGTTATATTATCGATGGCTATCCGGAAGATGAGGCTGAAGATAAGGTCAGTGACGTGATCCAGTCATACAAATCGCATTATAACAGTTCTTTTTTAGGNAAGAGATATTTTGAATATTGTCCGGTATTTGAGTTGTTTGAAGATTTTAGCAGNCTGCTTCCAAACAGAATTGACATGGATGATATAATAACCGGGAATGAAAATGTCGAAGGTTATAAAGCTGCCAGAAATTTCCTTTCCCTTGCACAGCTCGATTATTCATTTTTCCAGCAACCGTCGAGCCGGATACTTAAACAGAAAATAGAGAACCTGAATAAAACATTAACCCGCAATTTTCACGATTTCTGGCAACAGTCAATAGGACGGAATAATAAGATCAGCATTCAGTTTGAGCTCGACCATTACAGCTCCTCCTTNGAAGCAAANGCCGGAAAACCTTATCTGGAGTTCTGGATAAAAGATGAAGGCGAAAGGCTCTATCCAAAGCAGCGAAGCAGGGGTGTCAGATGGTTCTTATCATTTTACCTGGAATTAAAGGCTTCTGCAAGAAATGAAAGACAAATGGTGCTTCTGGTTGATGAGCCAGGAGTTAGTCTGCATGCCAGAGCCCAGGAAGATGTTTTGAAAGTTTTCGAAGATATTAAGGATACGATCCAGATAATTTATACGACACATTCTCCTCATCTTGTTGAGATAAACAAGCTCCACAGGGTTCTGGCAGTCCAGCGTGATGATCTCGACAATATGAGAAGTACAACAAGGATACTTGATCCCCTGCAACTGGCATCCGCCTCTCCTGATACCCTTACTCCGTTACAGAGCATACTGGGAACTCCTTTGGGCAGTGAAGGATTCTCTTCAAAGAGTTTTAACCTTATTGTAAATGATACCGGATCATTCTATATGCTGAATGCAATAATTCTCCTGATGGGATTTAAAGGAAAGATCTGTGTAATACCTTCAACCAATGTCTCTTCCATACCTTTATTGTGCAACATAATGATGGGATGGGGTCTTGATTTTGCCGTCCTCCTTTTTGAAAATGATGATGAAGCACATATGGCTGAACATCTTAAGAATTCAGTTTTCAGAACTGATGGTATAAACAGGGAAATAATCATCAGGATGCCGGGAGCTTTTTTAAATGTTGAAGACATCTTATCGACACTCGATTTTAAAAATTGGCTGCTGGAAACCCGGGAAGGAATTCCTATGCCAAATTCTGTTTATCTCAGAGAGAAGGAACTTCCAAGGAATTTTCTTTTAAGCAGGTTCCTTTCGAATGTTAAAGAGGGGAAAATAAAAGCTTCCGATTTTGACGAAGAAACACTGGAAAATTTTAGATTGATTACAGATCTTCTGGCAGGGTTAAAATAAAATTCTGATTTATTTTGCACTTTATGCTTGTTTTCATACTTTTGTCGCGCTTCATAAGTAATTTCTGTTACTATTGGAGAGGTGGGTGACCCTCCTTCGCTACAACCTTCGCCAAGGCTACGGTTGTCAAAGAAAGCTTCGGAGGGCAAAGGTGGAAAGAAGAAATGTCTATATTGGAGAGGTGGGTGAGTGGCTTAAACCAGCAGTTTGCTAAACTGCCGTATGGGTAACTGTACCGGGGGTTCGAATCCCCCCCTCTCCGCAAAGCCTGAATAAACCCCGCGTAAGTGGGGTTGTTTGTTTTTCTGAAGACACGTAGAAAGCTTGCTTTCGAAAGTGGCTGAAGAAAAATAAACAAAACCCGACAGGGTTTATTCAGGCTTTGCAGGATCCCAGATACGTAATGGAGTAAAAGTTCCTTGAAATACATGTAAAAGATAATATATTCTGCAATTTTTCTTTTGTAATGATTTACAATACATTCCGATTCGTAATTTCAATTTAATTTATAGATAAATGTGATTATAAAACATGTTTTATTCGTTTGGAATTAAAGATTATTTATATTTTCCATTGTTATATTCTTTAATTTTAATATATTCGCACCGTAATTTTTAAACTGAAACGATTAATAATAAATAGATCGGAAGTTGTTAAATAAACAAAGTATTAAAAAGGTTAGAAAAATGAAGAACAAAGTTTTAATGGGATTAGCCGCTATAGCAATGGTTGCTTTCCTTTCTAGTTGTGGAAAAGTTCCACAGGCAAAAGTAGATGCTACTAACGCAGCAATCACAGCTGCACAGACTGCTGAAGCAGCTGTTTATGTACCAGCTGAATTTGCAGCAGTACAAGATTCAATGAAAGCTATCAATGCTGCTATTGAAGTTCAGAAATCAAAACTATTCAAGAAATTTGGTCCTATCAGCATCAAACTTGACGAAACATTAGCAGCAGCAAATAAAGCAGGCGCTGATGCTGCAGTTAAGAAAGAAGAAGTTAAAAAGGGTGTTGAAGCTTCAATGGTAGCTGTAAAAGCTGTTATGGAAGAAAACAAAACTCTCATAACCAAAGCTCCAAAAGGAAAAGAAGGAGCAGCTGTTCTTGAGCAGATTAAAACTGAAATGGCTACTATCGAATCTTCTGTAGCTGAAGCTCAGGGTCTGTATGATAAAGGTTCTTACATGGATGCTAGTAACAAAGTTAAAGCAGCAAGTGATAGAGCAACCGCTATCAATACCGAACTGAAAGATGCTATCGCAAAAGTTCATGGTAAAAAAGCACCAGCTGTTAAGAAATAATAATTAATAAGTACGAACTTATTTATATAAAATCCCCGGGATATTCCCGGGGTTTTTTTTAAGATCATTACAGGATTACATGAGAAAGATTTGGAGAGATGTACTGATTTTTTCAGCAGTTGCGGTTTCATTTCCATTATTTATCTTAATACTAATCCATTTCACACCAAAGCCGCCTATTGTTGAAATGGAACATGCCAGGAGGGTTCTTTCAAAAGCTGAAAAGAGCAGAGCGGATACATATTCTAAAAAGCTTTTTACTGAGGCTAAAATCTTCTATGATTCTGCAATGGTAAACTGGAAAAAGGAAAACAAGAGATTTATTTATTTCAGAAATTATGATAGAGTGGCTAAATTTGCAGAACTCTGTACAAAAAAAGCAAGCCAGGCATCTGAAAGTTCTATATCCACTTCATCAAACCTGAAAACAAAATTAAAACAAAAAATAGAGACTCTTAATGATCTGGTTGATCAGATTGATGCTCTTTTTAACACTTATCCTTTGACCACTGAAATCAGGAACAGGATCTCAAATGGTAAAATATTATTGGGGGAAGCTGAGATAGTTTATAATAAAGGTCAGTATCTTCAGGCAAACAGAAAATTAACCGATGCAGAGTACCTTCTTACAGAATCTTATGAATATGCATCAACAAATCTTAAAAACTATTTTAAATCATATTCAATCTGGAGAAAGTGGGTTAATAAAACAATAAATGAATCGAGAAATAATAAGGATTATTCAATAATTATTGATAAATTTTCAAGAAAATGTTTTATTTATCTCGAAGGTACAAAGAAATATGAATTTGAGGCAGAATTAGGGAAGAACTGGGTAGGTGACAAAAGAACCAGGGGTGATATGGCTACTCCTGAAGGAATGTATAAGATTACGAAAAAGTTTGACGGAAGTAAAACCAAGTATTACAAAGCTTTATTGCTTGATTATCCCAATGATGAAGATCTTGAAAAATTCCACGCTGAGATTCAGCATGGATCTCTTCCAGCATCTGCAAAAATCGGGGGATTGATTGAAATTCATGGCAATGGAGGTAAGGGGATTGACTGGACCGAAGGTTGCATAGCTCTTGCCGATAATCAGATGGATGTGGTATTCAGGATTGCCAAAGTAGGTACCCCGGTTACAATCATCGGATCAATGGTCGATCTTAAAGATGTTGTTGAAAAGTAAATTATCTGATATGGAAAACGAGAAGATAATAAACGAAAGAGAACAACCTGAGATTGTAAAAAGCACAGAAGAAATAAATTCTGATAAGAATGAAATTGCTGATAGGTCTGGCAATACCTTTTGGCAAAAATTCCGCGCCAGAAAGGTCCTGTTTAATTTTGTCCGTTTTATATTTATTTTATTATGCACAATTCTTGGCATTTTTGCTTTGACTCTTTTTATTCTTTATGTTGTTCCTGATATTAAGGAATTATCACCTCTAAAAAAATCTGAAATTTCCAATAGTCAGTCACTTACAAAAAACCCATCCTATATCAAACAAACAGGACTTCTTTCGAAGGATATTCAACGTTTGTCTTTGAAAGTTAATGGGTATACTTCAGGACAATCATATATTGTAATTAATACTATCGAAAACAGATTCTCTCTTTACACAAATAAAAAGCTTGTACGGGAAGGGTTTTGTAGCTCAGGAAGTTATACTATGCTTCAGACCGCAGGAAATAAAAAGTGGGTTTTTAAAACACCAAAGGGAAAATACTGGATACATGGAAAAACAACCAATCCTGTCTGGAAAAGACCCGACTGGTCATTTGTGGAAGAGGGTTCTCCAATCCCTTCTGCAAATGCAGATTCAAGATATGAATATGGTGTATTAGGCGATTATGCTTTAGCTTTAGGCGATGGATACATGATTCACGGGACTATTTATAAGCGCTTCCTCGGAATGCCTGTTACTCATGGATGTGTGAGGCTGAATGATGAGGACCTCAAGGTGATTTTCAATACTCTGAATATTGGTTCGAAAGTCTATATTTTCTGATCTGATCCAAAAAAGCAATATGGAAACTGGAAACACAAATAAAAAACATGGTGGGAAAATAGCTTTCATTGTTCTGATAAGCCTTATATTAATTTTCATTGTTTATTATTCAGTAATGTCAATGATAAGCCCGGTCAGGAAACTCGNAGAGATCAGAAANGGAATCGGAATAAAAACTAGTGAAAAAAACGGGATTGAACAAAAATTTTTGAAAGATTCATCTTACCTCAGATTATTAAAGGAAAGAAATTTTCTCCAGTCGCGTATTGTGATGGCACAGACAGACTCAATATATCTTACACTTAATCTTGTTGACAGTATTGCAAATCTTGAAATTAGCGGAGTTGTCGTTCATAAAGCAAAAATGAGCCATATTGAAACCAGTAAAATCCTAATCTCCGACCACGATAATTCATTATTGTCGATACTGCCTTCTCCTTTTACCATATCGCAATCGTTTGCAACTATAAAGAAGGAACCGGTAATGATCAAAATGGCTCCAAAGGATACATCGGAGTATAAACCAGATATTATGCCTGACACCTCTATCACTGAGCCTGTTAATTATATTCTTGTGATGAAAAGCGGTATCCGCATCTATGTATATCAGAATGAAAATACAAAATTAAATGACAGGATCGGTCAATTTAAGTTCGATCTTAATGACAGACTAAGAGATACATGGAGTGCTTTAAAAAGTGTGGCAGCACTNAAGGTTCCTGAATATTATCCNTTTATAAAAATCAAGCTTTCGCGTACAGATGCAAAGATCATTTACCGATCTATCCCAAAAAATGGTCAGATAGCAGTTTTTAGCTGATAAACAAGTCTGTAGCTTTCTGTTAATTAGCTGATTTTAACTTATCTTTAAACCAGTATTAATTCAATTTCTTAAGTTATGAAGAAAACTTTAGCAGCATCGTTGTCGGTTTCCGGATTTATTATAATAATCCTTGTATTGTCATGTTTCCAGGCAAAAGCGCAGGATACATTAAGAAAGGGATCTGTCCTTCCGGATGAAATATANTCCATTATTACCAAATCATGTACTCCCTGCCATACAAGCGAAGGTGGATTGATGGCTAAATCAAAACTGAATTTCACAGAATGGACCAATTATTCGTCCGAAAAACAGAAAGAAAAAGCTGCAAAAATGTATGCAGAGATTAATAAAGGTACTATGCCTCCTAAAATGGCCAGGGAAAAAAGACCCGAAACGATTCCAACCAAAGATCAGACTGAGCTTATTAAAAAATGGTCTGAATCATTTCAATCTGAAACTAAATAGTAATACTCTTCTTTCATTTTTTTCATATTTGTTGTTTAATAACATTAGGAAATCTTTTTTCTGATTGTTGGAGTTTTTTTCCCTAAACCTTATATATTTAAGAAATATTATAAGTTTGAAAAGACTCAATCAACTAATCATATAAACCATGGGAAGATTTACCGGAGTTATAGGGATCATTATTATTCTTGGACTTGCATTTCTTTGGTCAAATAACAGGAAAAAAATTAATTACCGTCTGGTAATTACCGGATTGCTTTTGCAGATAGTTCTCGCAATCTTTATTCTGAAGGTCCCCATCGGGCAGGAGATTTTCTTCTGGCTGGGGAAAGCAATCAATAAACTGCTTGATTTTTCAAAAGAAGGAGGCCTGTTCGTCTTTGGAGATCTGACAAAGGTCACTCAGATATTACCTGAAGGAATTGTAAAAAGTGGTATTTTTCTCTTCATTTTATTACCAACTATTATTTTTGTTTGTGTACTTGTAGCCATAGCTTATCATGTTGGTCTGATGCAAAGAGTAATAGCAGTGATTGCTCGTTTTGTTCATTGGGCGATGAGGGTAAGCGGGAGTGAAGCATTGTCAAATGTGGCAAGTGCTTTTGTCGGCCAGGTTGAAGCTCAGATAATGATACGCCCTTACCTTTCAGGAATGACAATGTCAGAATTACTGGCTTCAATGACAGGAAGTATGGCATGTATAGCAGGTGGTGTTATGGCAGTTTATATCTCAATGGGAGTGCCTGCCTCATATCTTCTGGCCGCGAGTCTTATGGCTGCACCAGGTGCATTGGTAATAGCTAAAATTGTTTTTCCTGAAACCGAAGAATCAGAAACAAAAGGAGTAGTAAAGCTTGAAGTAAAGAAAGAACATTCAAATATAATGGATGCTATCTCCGCGGGTGCCAGCGATGGCATGAAGATCTCTATCAATGTGGTTGCAATGCTTATTGGTGTAATTGCCCTTATAGCACTTATAGATGCCCTTTTAGGGTATTTCGGACATTTCCTGTCATGGATAGGCGTTTCTCTTAATGCATTGGGCCTTAATGCAGATAACCTGCGTTTGAAGGATGTTGTCGGAGCTTTCTTCAGCCTCTTTGCTATAATAATGGGAGTTCCTCCGTCAGAATCGCTTCACGTCGGTTCATTAATGGGAACAAAAATGGTGATTAACGAGTTTGTTGCTTATTCTGACCTTACACCAATGATTCAACAAGGTCTATTAAGCGCAAAATCCGTTGTAATAGCAAGTTTTGCTCTTTGTGGATTTGCTAATTTCAGCTCTATTGCCATACAGTTAGGAGGAATCGGAGTACTGGTTCCGGAACGGAAAACAGATCTTGCCAGACTTGGGTTTAAAGCCATGCTCTGTGGTACAATGGCTTCGTATATCTCAGCTTCGCTGGCTGGGATTCTTTTGTAATAACCAGATCGATATACATGATTTTCTCCTCTTTTTGCAGGAGGGCTACTTATTCATGCAAGCCCGATCCGTCAGATTATGAATTAAAAATCCCGCAGAAAGCTGCGTGATTCATTGTGCATTGCGGACTGTGTCAGCCGTAGCTCGCTAATTCATTTCTCGCCGTCGCCCTTCTTTTGTCGGGCTATGGCGAGCGAAGGCGGAGAGAGGGGGATTACCTTCGGTGATCCCGGTGGGGAACCTTGCAACCACAAATTACTCCCTTATTCGTTTCACTCATATGATCTTTATATTTTCATCTTACCTCGCTCAGGATGACCTGGCTTGGTAATCTGAAAATAAAAATCCCCCGGTTTCACCGAGGGAGTAATTTGTTTTTGCGGAGAGAGGGGGATTCGAACCCCCGGTTCGCCGGAAGGCGAACAACGGTTTTCGAGACCGCCGCATTCGACCACTCTGCCATCTCTCCTTAATATAAGCCGCATTCGACCACGGCGTCTACCCCGCTCCAGCGGGGCCATCTCTCCTTAATATAAGCCGCATTCGACCACGGCGTCTACCCCGCTCCAGCGGGGCCATCTCTCCTTAATATTTAGCCGCATTTGATCATACGTCTGCCCCACTCCGGCGGAATCAACTCTGCTTTTTAGTGATTAAGGATTCCAAAAATAGTAAATATTTGTCTTCTTATTCTCCTCTGATCAGATTTGCGTTCATTAAACTTGCCCATCTGTAAAGTAATATGTTAAATTCGTTAAGTTTCTTTTGATTACAGATTTGAATATCTTTAATTTGTACTTCCATTTTAAAAAATAAAATCAAACTAAGTAATTGAATTATGAAAAATCCTTATAAAACATTATTAATTTGTGGATTCATCTGCATGGCAGCAGGTGGATGTAAAACTAAACAAGTTGCACAAGAGGACAATAATAATCCGTTTTTTGCTGCCTTTAATACTCCTTTCGAGGTTCCTCCCTTTGAAAAAATTCTTGCAAAACATTATATGCCGGCTTTTGCAAAAGGAATGGCTGATGGGAGAGCCGAT
>JGI20214J51650_10001705_pt1 | contig 13994 bp, 3 predicted proteins | sample WetSurMetagenome_FD_51650 | JGI IMG/M metagenome (IMG submission 51650) | reverse complement strand
AAGCAAAGCGAAGATAATTCTGAAGAGAAAAGGAGAAGTAGCATTTGAAAAGATAATTGAAATCTCTCCTGATAAGGCTTTCACCCAATCCATAAAACTTGAAGGACTTATTAATCTTACTGATCTCTCAACAGAAATGATCAATACTGAGAATAATGAAGTACTTGTTATGTATCAACCGGTACAGAAAAAAGAAGCCGGCAAGCTTCCTGAGATTGTAACCAAGCCGGATCTGCCAAAAAATATTCAGACTGTTGAAGAGCTCTATCTGGCAGGGAGTCGTATCGAGCAATTCTATAACACAACGCTAAATGCCATGGATTACTTTGACGAAGCATTAAAACGCGATCCTTCAGATATAAGAACCAATATCGCTATTGGCAATACATATCTTAAAAACGGCGACTACATTCAGGCAAGAACATGTTTTAACAAAGCAATTAAAAGAATTACTAAAGACTACACAAGGCCATCGACCTGCGAAGCTCTTTACCTGCAGGGTCTAACACTGAAAGCACTTGAACTTTACGATGAAGCTATTGATACACTGTATCGTGCAACATGGGATTATGCTTATCATTCAGCGGCTTATATCGAACTTGCAAGAATATCCTGCCTGAAGGGCGATTTTCAAAAAGCTCTCGGTCAGATAACTGAATCTATATCGACAAATGCGGTTAATAACTCAGCCATAAATCTGAAAGCTTCTATTCAAAGAAACCTTGGTGACACAGATGACGCCACAGCTACTCTGGCAGGTATCATTGAAAAGGATCCTCTCGACTTCAGAGCTGGTAATGAAAACTACCTTCTTGCAAAAAGAGCCGGAAATAATACAAAGAGTGAAGAGATCCTGGCAAATCTTACCAGAAAAATGAGAGGGTTCGAACAGAACTATCTTGAACTTGCAGTCGGATATCTGAATGACGGGCTTTTTGCTGAAGCCGAGGATGTCCTCAGCAGGTATAATGGAAAAAATCAGATGGTAAATTATTACCGGGGTTTTATACAGGATAAAAAAGGGAATAAAACCGATGCTGAAAAATTCTTCAAAGCAGCTTCAGAAATGTCGGTTGATTATGGTTTCCCATACAGGCTGGAAGATGTAAAAGTTCTTAAACTTGCCTCAAAATATCATCCTGATGATGCAAAGCCATATTATTACCTTGGAAATTTACTTTATGACAAACAACCGAAAGTAGCAATCGAAAACTGGGAAGAAGCAGTAAAACGTGAACCGACAATGGCTATTGCCTGGAGAAACCTTGGCTGGGGATACTACCATTATTCGCATGATCTGGCAAAAGCAATTTCTGCTTACGAAAAAGCCCTTTCACTTAAAAAAGATGATCCCATTTATTATGCTGAACTGGATCCTCTATATGAACTCAACAATACCGCTTTAGAAAAAAGAGCTAAATTATTTGAGTCAAGCAATGAAATAGTCAAACTTCGTGATGACTCTTTTGTTCGTGAAATAATTGTACTGAATCTTACAGGGGAAACTGAAAAGTCCGTTGAGTATCTGAGTAAAAGCAATTTCCATTTTCGTGAAGGAAGTTCAAGGGTTAGAGACATTACTGTGGACGCTCACCTATTACTGGGTAAAAAATATCTTGCAGCAAGGAAGTATGATCTGGCTCTGCAGCAGTTCCTTTCAACAAATGAGGCGCCTGACAAATCGGATAATGAAGTTGGAACAGGAGATTTAAGGAATCCTCAGATCAATTATTTTATAGGGCTGGCTTATGAGGCTCTTGGCAAAAAAGCCCAGGCCAAAACCTATTTTACACTGTCCACAAATCAATCGGTCAGAGAGACTCAGTATATCCGTTATTACCAGGGCTTGAGTTATCTTAAACTTGGAAACAAGTCAAAAGCATCTGAGTATTTTAATTCATTGATCGAGGAAGGTAACAAAAGGATAAGCAACGGTTCTGAGATAGATTTCTTTGCAAAATTCGGTGAAAGTGAAGCTGATAATGTACGGTTATCAAATGCATATTTATTGAAAGGTCTTGGCTATAAGGGACTTGGTGAGACCAAGACTGCAAGTGAGAACCTTAAGAAAGCAGTGGAGTTATCTGCCAGCAATCTTTATGCAAAGGTGGAGATGGAATAAATTATTCAAATAATGCTTAAGCTTTAACTCATCTTATTCCTCATCAACCATAGACAGTTAAAAAAGTTCTTTTCAACCGCAAAGAGCACCAAGAAGGCGCAAAGTACGCAAAGTCAGGATGCTATAGATCATTTCTTTGCGATCTTTCGTAATGCCTTTGCGATCTTTGCGGTTAATGGATTTATTCAATTCCAAATACACCAATACAAACATAACAATCAGCACATTAAGTTCCTTTCCCAGAGGAAAGGGGTTGGGGTGAGTTGGATTTCAGAAAATGGATTGGATTCATTTTCTGATAGGTCTGACTGTTACCCTGAAATCATATTTCCGGGGCATTACCTGGTATCCTGTAAATACAGAAAGTGCTGTACATCCTACTCCGCTTGTAGCATAATCAAGATTGAATGTGATTCCTTCAAAAGGCTGAAGCTGGTAAGTGTATAAGGCTTTTGTAAGATTATCCTCCGAATAGGGGTGTGCACTGAAATTAAAGAGTTTATCCCCTCTGAATTCAATCCCTGTACCATTTGCATCAGTCATTTTTACCCATCTGTTATCGCACCTTAAACCATAATCCTGTGGTATCAGATATGGCTCATACATATCAGTTACTGTCGATTTGTATATACCTGTTTTATATCCTGATTTCCTGTCGGGATAATTTTCCTGTGGGCCCCGTCCGTACCATTGAACATTACTCAGGCTTTTATCGAGAATCCATTCAATACCAACTCTTGGCAGCCATGAAGGCATATCGCCATCCGGGGTTACAGAATGGTCAATAGTTATTTCACCGTTACTATCAATATGGTACTTACAATGATTCAGAAATGCTCCCTTACCTGTACCAAGTAACATCACATTTTTTACTTCAATAATTACATTATCATTATCAATTGCTTTTATGCTGAATATATCATTGATTAGTTGAAGTTTATCAAGTCCCGAAGAGTACCATTCAGTAGCTGGGGTATTTCCGAAACCGTCACTGCGGTGTTTATTATTTGCTGACCCGAAACCCCACTCATCAGTCTCATTCGCAAGGGGAGCTCTCCAGACATTCAACTCCGGCCCCTTATTAATTAACTCTTTATCATGAAATTGCATTGACATAATGATACCTGAGTTCTTATTAAATGTATAAATAAACTCCTTCCCCGTTATTACAACTTTATCTCCATCCTCTTTTACTTTTAATATTGAAGTAGAAGTTTTGGTCACTTCCTGAACAGGTTGCAGCCATGGCAACTCCAACTGGTCCCACGCAATTTCAAATCCAGGGTCAGCCCACAATGTTTTTCCTTTCTGATGGAAACTTATAAGCAAACGATACTCAATCCCTTGTTTAATCTCAGGCTTTTTATACGGAATGGTTATTAATTCTGTTTTCTGAGGTTCAAGGTTAATCGATATATCTCCGCTTTCTAAAATGTCACCATCACCCTGTAATACCCATTTTGCTTTTAGCATGTTAAGGTTTGTGAAAAGGTATCTGTTGGTTATTTCGAATTCTCCCTTATCGGCTGATATCAATTTAACAGTAACGGGTTGTGCCGATTTTTTTATCTGCCACATCTCAGGTTGTGGTTTTCGGTCGGGCCATATGGCACCATATGTTCTTGCACCAATTCCATAACTGAAGAAGTCAGCACCTTCTGTGATGCCTTCAAAATCAAGCCATAATCCGGCCTGTTTTTTCAGTTCATTTGAAGGATTCTTAAGAAGATCAGGGGAAACCTGTTTCGGGAAAATCCCAACCTGGTCGATAATTGCATCGCAGATATAAACAGTTGTCTCCTGCCCGTGGATTTCAGCATTTCTTCCGATGTTCACCGGAAATGGAGTATTAAGGATATTTCCTGAAACAGGAACAGGATTGCTCTCCTTCCCATCAACAGATAATAATATTTTCTGCCCGTCGTATCCTGCTACAACATGATGCCAGTTGTATTCCCAATTATCTGGCAGAGCAATCTGTACCTTATGCTTTTGAAGGGTAGTAATATAAAATTCAAGTGAGTCTTTCCTTATCTGATGGATGCCATACTGCCAGTTTCCTTTTGTTATCAGGGTTCCGGCTGAACTGCTAAGCGAACGCGGATACACACGCAGCGAAAGAGTAAGTTTATTCCCGGCTATCTCAAGGGCTTTGTCCCTGTACACCTCAATCCATTGATCGTGACCATTCAGATCTATTCCTTTACCTTCAATGGAAGGAACCAGTTTTGCACGACCCATAATGTTCACCTGGACATTGTTGTCTGAACCATCTTTAAGTGATCTGATTTTTTCTGTCAGCCCTGTACTGACGAAATCCCATATTGCACCTCCCATACTCCGGGGATGACTGTAAAAAGCCTCCCAGTAATCATCGAGGCCACCACCACCATTACCGGTAACTGCCAGATATTCATCTAGGAATGATGGTCTTGGGTCGACACTATCGGGTACTAAAAATACTTTGGTTATCAGGTCGAATAGCTGCGGATACCTTGGTCCGATAATCTCTTCGCATTTGTGAGAAAATGCATTACCTCCATACATCCAGCTGCGGGTCTTGTCATATTTTTTCCCTTCATCGATTACTGAACAGATATTTTCTCCCTCCCCGCTCTCATTACCGGCGCTCCAGAAGAGCACAGACGGATGATTTCTGTCACGTAATACCATTTTACGGGCTCTTTCACGGTACATTCCCTCCCATTCTTTTCTCTCTGAAACATATTCAGTTGCATGTGATTCATCACCTGTTTCATCGACAATATAAATACCATATTCATCAGCAAGTTCCAGGTACCTGGTAACCGGCGGATAATGAGATGTTCTGACACAATTAATGTTGAATTGCTTTAACAGGTTAAAATCCTTTCTTATCGTCTCCTCTGTCATTGTGTGTCCCAGTATTGGATTCTGCATATGACTGTTAATCCCGTTAAGCTTAACTGGAACCCCATTTAGATAAAAGACCTGATTCCTGATTTCAGTCTCTTTGAAACCAATCCGGCCTGTGATCACTTCTTCAGTTTCACCGGAAGAATTAATGAGTTCAAAAAGAAGTGAATAAAGGTTTGGATATTCGGCTGACCATTTGGCCGGATTTTTAATATCTTCAGATATCTTAACGGTTTGCCGGGATCCAGGTCGGATTAAGAACTTATCAGAATTTAACCTTTTTACTATTTTTTTACCCGAATCATAAAGAGTTGTCCTCAGTGTGAAATTACCAGGAGTATCTGCAGAGTAGTTTTTCACTTCCACTAACAGGTCAAGATGTGCATCTGTATAGTCCTTATCAAGATCAGTTGTTGCATGCCAGTCAAAAATGTGTGTTTTGGGAGTTGCAAATAACCATATATCATCAAAAATACCGGCCAGTCTCCAGTAATCCTGATCCTCCAGATAATAGCCATCTGAGTATTTGTAAACATTTACGGCGATAGTGTTTTTTCCTGATTTAAGGTATTTGGTGATATTATATTCTGCCGGTTCCTGTGCACCTTCATTATAACCGACCTCTTTACCGTTAATCCAGACAAACGAAGCTGATGCAGTTTTCTCAATACGCAGGAAAATTTCTCTATTTTTCCATGATACAGGAATATTAAAAGTCTTCCGGTATGAGCCGGTTGGATTGTATTCTCTTGGGACATCAGGCGGATCAGGAGGAAATGGTGTTTTCACATTTCTGAAAAGAGGATCTCCGAATCCCTGCATTTCCCAATTTGACGGAACATGAATCGTATCCCAGTTTTTATCATTAAAATTTACTTCGTAGAATTTTTCAGGTGTTCCTTCCGGTGTACCTGCGAAGTGAAATTTCCAGGAACCGTTTAATGAAAGAAAATTTGCGGCTTCTGTTCGGTTATCCTTCAAAGCCTCATCCGGATTAAGATATGGAACCAAAGGGACATGACCTTCCTCCTGGTTCAATTCAAAGACACTGGTATTCTCAAGATAATCATATATATGGTCAAGAAAACCTTTTTCCTGGGCAGAAGCAATTGAAAGAGACCAGCATAACAGAATAAAACTTAATGTCCTCTTCATCTTGTTTAATGTTTTAATGATTAAGGGAATAAACTTTAATAACCATAAGCCATTGGTCCGGACTTGATAATTGTATCAAACTGTAAAAATCCTCAGGTTGCATTTAAAAAGATTCAATGACTTTCTTCAGTTGAAATGGCTTTTATATACCGATACATAAACTCCACCCCATCATAAAACTCATTAACGCCAATCCTTTCATCCTTACCATGTGCCCGGGCATCGTCGATATCGCCAAACATACCGGAAACACCATAAACAGGTATACCTCTCAGACGCAGGTACTTACCATCAGTTGCACCAGTTGACATAACAGGGATTACATTTACGCCTGGCCACATAGCTGTGGCAATCTTATTAACTGCACCTGTAACATCATCTCTTAATGGTGATAATGGGGCAAGGAATGGTGAAGAAATTCTCGTAACTGATATCATACTATCTGCCAGAACAGATTTCAGGACAGCAGCAACATTGTCCGGATTATCCTCTGGGAGCATACGGCAATTAATTATTGCCTGTGCAGTCTGAGGAAGAGCATTCTCGGCATGACCAGCACTCATCATAGTTGCAACACATGTTGTACGCATCATTGCATTATAGTAAGCTGATAAAGCTGCCAGCCGGTTAACAGCAGATGGATCAGGAGAAGCACTGAGGACAGACATGATATCCGATTTAACCTGATCCGATTCAGAGTCAGCGACCTTTTCAAAAAAATGAAATGTTGTTTCGTTAAGCCTGACCGGAAAATCAAAGTTTGCCAGACGTGTCAGACCAGAAGCAAGTCTGTAAATTGCGTTATCCTTAACGGGGAGAGAGCTGTGTCCACCTTTGTTTTTTACTTCTAGTTTGTATGAGACATAAATTTTTTCGCTTGTTTGAATCACTATTGTACTGTGTTTTCCATTCTTCAGGTCCCCGCCTCCTCCGTCAGGATTAATACAGTAATCCGCATCAATTAATTCCCTGTGATTGTTTATAAGCCAGCTGACTCCATTCGCATTTCCCATTTCCTCATCTGCAGTAAGGGCTAAGATTATATCGCGGTCAGGTATATATCCCTCCTTTTTGAGTCTTATGATATTTGAAACGAGACAGGCATCCTCATTTTTTATATCCGTGGTGCCACGGCCGTAAAAGTATCCGTCCTTTTCAAGGAATATGAATGGATCAACCGACCAGTCTGTACGGAGAGCTTCAACTACATCTAAATGAGAGATGAAAAGGACAGGCTTCAATTTTCCATTACCTCTTAAACGTATCACCAGGTTCTTATGCAGTGGGTCAGCACCGGTTACCTGAATATCACTTTTCGGAAAACCACTTGACACAAGCCTTTCAGCCATAGCCTCAGCAGCTTTAGTGCTTCCGTACCTGGAGGTTGTATTAATCTCAATAAGCTCCTTAAATATATCCCTGGCAAGTTTCCGGTATTCGGAATTATCATTGCTTACAATGTGGGATTGGGGTTCTTCAAAACGGTTTTCACAAATGCTGTTCGCCAAGACCGGAACACAATTAACAGCTATCAGGAAAAGAGCCTGGATAAGTTTTCTTTTCATTTCAAATTACTTTTCATTGATATTTTAAATATACGATAATATGAACCAGGCAAACATAAGCAAATTGAAAAATAATATGCTCTCTGAATAATTAAACTTTACTTATGAAAATCCTGAAAAACATTATAGACATTCGTTTAAGAACTAAAATTAGTTGTAAATTTGATTCCTATCCATTTCAGGATAGCGATAAATTCTACACAAACAAAACAATTAATTGACAGCCAACTGCTTATAAGACTTCAATATATATTTATTACCTAAACAAAAAACAATAATGAAAAAGTTGAGTATTCTCAGTAAAATCCTTCTGGTCCTGGTAATAATCTCGATCAGTTCTACATGCAAAAAAGCTCCTGACAATGAAAAACTTAACATAAACTTTGAAAAGTATGTTATGCCAAACGGACTTCAGGTCATTCTTCATACCGATCACTCCGATCCCATGATCTCATATGCAATAATGTATCATGTGGGTTCCAGCAGAGAGGTACCGGGAAAAACAGGATTTGCCCATCTTTTTGAACATCTGCTTTTTGGTGGCTCTGAGAATGTACCAACAGGAACATTTGACAAGATTATTGAAGGCGTAGGAGGAAACAATAATGGTTTTACAACACGTGATATTACAACCTATTTTGAGATGTTCCCCAAAAATGCCCTTGAAAAAATTCTGTGGCTTGAATCAGACCGTATGGGATTCTTCATAAACTCGGTATCTGCCCGGACACTTGCAATTCAGCAGAATGTTGTTCAGAACGAGAAGAGACAAGGAGAAGATAATTCACCCTATGGGTTTACTGAATATGTAATAAGTAAAAATCTTTATCCTGCTAATCATCCCTATAACTGGGAAGTAATCGGTGAAATGGAAGATCTTAAGAATGCTTCTCTCAATGATGTCAAGAGTTACTACGAACATTTCTATGGACCCAATAATGCCACACTCGTACTGGCAGGCGACTTCAATTCCGACTCGGTGAAGGTTCTGATAAATAAGTATTTTGGCGAAATCAAATCACATGGGGAGGTTGCCAAACGGTCGGCAATGATACCAACTCTTGAAAAAACCGTGAAATTGTATCATGTTGATAATTTCGCAAATGTTCCCGAGATCAATATGGTATGGCCAGTTTCGCAATCATACCAGAAAGATGCCTACGCACTGGATTTCCTTGCAAAAATACTTGCAGACGGAAAGAAAGCACCGCTTTATAAAGTTCTTGTAAAAGAGAAGAAGCTGACATCGCGGACATCCGCATATAATAATTCCGGTGAGCTGACCGGTGAATTTACAATCTCTATCAGGGCAAATGAAGGGAAGACTCTTAAAGAAATTGAAGATGCAGTTTCTGAAGCTCTTACTCGTTTCGAGAAGGAGGGAATTACCGAAAATGACATTGAAAGGGTTAAAGCCACAAGTGAAAAGAATTTCTACGATGCAATATCAGGCGTTTTCTATAAATCAATCCAGCTTGCATTTTATAATACGTTCCTTAATGATCCCGGATTTATCGTTAAAGATGTTGAAAACATCAAGGCAGTTACACTTGCTGATGTAAAAATGGTTTATGAAAAATATATTAAAGGAAAGCCTCATGTAGTAACCAGTTTTGTACCAAAAGGCAAACCTGATATGATTGCGGAGAATTCAATTGAGGCTGGTGTGAAAGAGGAGAATATCAATGAAGCCAGCCAGGTCGAGATAGCAAAGGCAGGTGATGAAAAAATTGTGAAGACAGCTTCTTCAATGAATAGAACAGTTGAACCCGCTGCCAGTAAAGAACCAGAAGTAAATGTTCCTGAAATCTGGAAAGCCAGATTAACAAACGGTATAGAAGTGTTTGGCATTCAGAATAAAGAATTACCTCTTGTGGAAATGAACCTGGTAATAAATGGTGGTGTTACTAATGATAAAATTGAATTGCCGGGTGTGGCCTCCATGGTAGCAAGCGTGCTTCCTCAGGGAACTATAAACAAGACTCCTGAAGAATTGGAAGAAGAGATCGAGCTTCTTGGTTCAAGTATAAATATGAGTGCAGGCCGCGAAGAAATCTCAATGAATGCAAGCGCTCTGTCCAGAAATTTTGGCAAGACTCTCTCTCTGATGAAAGAGATCATTCTGGAACCACGATGGGACACGGCTGAATTTACAATGGCACAAACCCGAACGAAAAACCGGATAATTCAATCAGAAGCTCAGCCACGAAGTGTTGCTAACCAGCTATTCTTCAAGTTAATATATGGAAGCGGACATATATTAGGTTATAATAACTCGGGAACCAAAGAATCTATTGACAAAATAAAACTGGAAGACCTGAAAGCTTATTATGGAAAGAACTTCTCCCCGACTGTCACAAAAATACAGATAGCCGGCAATGTATCAAAAGAGCAGGTACTTGCAGCTCTGAAACCTCTTGAAACGGAATGGAAAGCAAAGGATGTTGCAATAAATACTTATCCACTGCCTCCGAATCCTGAGAAATCTCAAATCTATTTTGTTGATATCCCCGGCTCGCGGCAATCAGTGATATATGTTGGTTATCTTGCTATTTCCCGTACCAATCCTGATTATGTACGTACCGATTTTATCAATTACAGACTTGGCGGTGCTTTTACAAGTATACTGAACCAGATACTTCGCGAAGAAAAAGGATTCACATATGGCGCTTCAAGCTATTTCATGGAATTGAGGGAGCTGGCTCCTTTTATTGCAGCAACAAGTGTGCGGTCTGATGCCACATTCGAATCAGTTAAAATAATAAAAGAGGAGATGGAAAAATACAGAGAAGGTATATCAGAAGCAGATCTCCAGTTTATTAAAAACTGCATGATCAGATCCAATGCCCTTCGTTTCGAGACAAACGGATCGCTGGTTGGAATGCTGTCCTCAATTTCAAAATATGGACTTGCTGATGATTATGTCAAACAGGAAGAAAATGTAATAAAGAATATCACCGTTGAAGATCATAAGGCTATTACAGATAAATATATTATCCCGGATAAGATGTATTATGTGATAGTCGGTGATGCATCAACACAAATGAAGCCACTTGAAAAAATAGGATTTGGAAAACCGATCCTTGTAAAACAATAAATTTATGATCTAATATTATTTAATTAATTCATTTACAATGAAAAAGGTATTTTTATTAATTCTTGGTTGCCTATCTCTGGTTAACATCAACCTGCTTGCACAGGATGAAGCACGGTTGCTAAGATTTCCTGCAATTTATGACAACCAGCTTGTATTTAGTTATGCCGGTGATTTGTATACGGTATCTGCCGATGGCGGAATTGCCAGGAAACTTACAAATCATGTCGGATATGAGATGTTTGCAAGATTTTCACCTGATGGTAAAACAATTGCCTTTACCGGCCAGTATGATGGAAATACTGAAGTTTTTACCATGAATTCACTGGGTGGTATCCCTAAAAGGTTAACATTCACTGCAACCTTAGGCCGTGATGATATCTCTGACAGGATGGGGCCCAACAACATTGTTTTTGGCTGGAAACATGATAATAAAAGCATTATTTTCCGTTCCAGAAAAAAATCGTTTAACGATTTCAATGGTTCACTTTTTACAGTAAATACTGATGGCTCATTACCGGAGGAGTTACCTCTTCCCCGTGGTGGATTTTGTTCTTTTTCACCTGATGATCAAAAGATGGCTTACAACCGTATATTCAGGGAGTTCAGAACATGGAAAAGATATCGTGGCGGTATGGCCGATGATATCTGGATTTTCGATTTTAAAACCAATAAGATTGAAGACATTACAAATAATCCGGCTCTTGATATCATTCCTATGTGGTATGGAAATAAAATTTACTTCTTATCTGACAGGGATGAAAACAAGAGGATGAACCTGTACGTTTATGACCTAACGTCTAAGGAAACAAAGAAACTTACTGATTACAAAGATTTTGACATTAAATTCCCATCGCTCGGTAATAAAGCAATTGTATACGAGAACGGCGGATATATTTTCAAAATGGATCTTGCTAATGAAAAATCCGAGAAAGTAAAAATCGTTATTGCCGAAGATTTTGTTTCAGGACGGCCTATATTGAAAGATGTGAGTAAAAGCATCAGCAATTTTGAAATTTCACCCGACGGAAAAAGAGCACTGTTTGGAGCTCATGGTGATGTTTTTACGGTTCCTGAAAAATATGGAGAAACAAGAAATCTTACACAGTCATCGGGGATTCACGAAAGAAATTCAAAATGGTCGGCTGATGGTAAATGGATCTCGTACATTTCTGATAAAACAGGTGAAGATGAGATCTTTATCCAGAGCCAGGACGGAAGTCAGCAGGCTATTCAGTTAACAGCTGGTGGCGATGCCTACAAATATCAGCCTTTCTGGTCACCTGACAGTAAAAAACTTCTTTGGGCTGATCGCAAACAACGAATTCAATATATAGATGTAACCACAAAAGCTGTCACTCAGGTTGCAAGTGATTCAATTTTCGAAATGCAGGATTACTCTTGGTCACCCGATAGCAAATGGATCGCATACACAAAATTCGGAGATAACCTTTTGCAGCAAATCTATGTTTATTCTCTCGAGCAGAAAAAATCTTTCCAGGTCACTGAAAGCTGGTATAACTCATCGAATGGCACTTTCAGTTCAGACGGGAAATACCTGTTTTTTGTTTCATCACGTGATTTTAATCCTGATTTCAGCAATGTTGAGACCAACATAAGCTATACTGATATGAGTAATGTCTATTTTGTTAGTCTCAACAAAAATGTTCCATCGCTGTTCGTACCAAAAAGTGACGAAGTAGAACAACCCAAACCTGAAATCAAAACAGAAGAAAAAGATAAAAAGAAAGATACTAAAGAAACTAAAGAACCTGTAAAAACCATTGACCTGCAAATTGATACCGATGGTATTCAGGGAAGGATTGGTAAACTTCCTCTTGCTGCTTCCAATTATATCAGCCTGAATTCAACAGAAAATAAACTTTATTATCTGCGCAGGGGACAAAAAGACGATAAAACAACGATATGTTTCTATGATTTTGACAAAAGGGAAGAAAAGAATCTGGGTTCAGTTGATGGCTTTGAAATATCATCAAATAAGAAAAAAATGCTGGTGGCTCAAAATGGAACCTATGGGATAATTGATCTTCCATCTGCAGAAGTTAAAGTTACAGACAGATTAAACTTATCCGGACTACAGATGCAAATAAACAAACAGGAGGAGTGGGAGCAGATCTATAAGGAATCATGGCGCCAAATGCGCGATTTTTTCTATATTCCAAACATGCATGGGGTCAACTGGAAGGCTCAGGGTGATAAATATGGTGAATTGGTGAAGTATGTAAATGACAGGAACGACCTGACTTATATAATAGGCGAATTAATAGGCGAATTAAGTATAGGTCACTCCTATGTTGGAGGAGGTGAAAAACCTCAGCCAGAGCGCATTAAAACTGGTCTTCTTGGAGCTGAAATTTCTAAAGATAAAGCAAGCGGCTATTTCAGAATAGACAAAATTCTTAAAGGACAAAATTGGGATGGACTTGTTAAATCACCGCTGACTGAAATCGGGGTAAATGCAAACGAGGGAGATTTCATTCTTGAAGTCGATGGCAGACCTGTCAAAAATATGAATAATATTTATGAAGCTCTTGTTAATAAAGCAGGGAAACAGGTGAAACTTGTTCTGAACTCCTCTCCTGCTGATCAGGGGAAACACGAAGTTACAGTTATTCCAATAGCAGATGAAGCCCCGTTATACTATCTTAAATGGGTAAACGAAAATATTGAAAAGGTAAATAAAGCTACCAGTGGAAGGGTAGGTTATGTACACATACCTAACATGGGAGTGGATGGCCTGAATGAATTTGTAAAGTATTACTATCCCCAGCTGAATAAGGAGGCACTGGTGATAGATGTAAGAGGAAATGGAGGTGGCTTCGTATCTCCTATAATTATTGAACGGTTACGAAGAATTGCTTCACAAATCACAATTTCCCGTAATTCAAAACCTGCTGTTGATCCTGATGGTACTCTGAATGGTCCGATGGTTATGCTTTCCGATGAGTTTTCAGCTTCCGATGGTGATATTGTAACCTACCGGTTCAAATTTTATAAGCTGGGCAAAGTAGTCGGAAAACGGACATGGGGAGGGGTAGTCGGAATCAGAGGCTCTCTGCCATTTGTCGACGGAGGAGTTTTAAACAAACCTGAGTTCTCGAGATACGATGTGGAAGGGAAAGAATGGATTATCGAAGGTGTC
>JGI20214J51650_10001704_pt1 | contig 13994 bp, 12 predicted proteins | sample WetSurMetagenome_FD_51650 | JGI IMG/M metagenome (IMG submission 51650) | reverse complement strand
TCGATGCGGCTGTGGGCGTTGACGACGATGTGCGCGTTGCCACGGCCCAGCGCCAGCGCCTCGACAGCACTGGACGTGTGGTCGGCGCCGTGCATCACACGCACCTGCTGTTCGAGCGCCGAACCGTTGGCGAACAGCACCCCGGCCGTGCGCGCGCTAGCCTGCGCCGCGGTCAGTTCGATCGCGCTGCGCTGCAGGTGGTAGCCGCAGCCCGATGCGAGCAACCCCTGGTGGTAGGCGGCACCGCGATCGAGGAAGGCATGGACGTGGTGGGCGACGTAGTCGCCCGGCCCGGGCGCGACGATGCGCAGATGCCGTAGCGAGGCGTTGCCGCCCAGGCGCAGGTACACCTGCAAGTTCTGCACGATCGCGCGCCGGCACGTGTTCACCTGGTGTTCCGATGGTCGTTCGAGCGATCGTTCGTGCACTTCGATCAGCACGCAGTCGACGCCCGGCAACAGGTCGATCACGAGCAGGGGCGCCTCGATCTCGGCGCGAGGCTGGTGCCGCAATTGCAGCCACACGGTTTCGCCACTGCCTTGGGCGGCATCGCCGATGCGCAGGCGCAGGCCCTGGCGGCACAGCGCGCGGTGCGCCCACGCAAAGGGCGCGGCGTCGTCGCCGCCTGGGGCAGGAAGACCCGCAAAGAGCTCGCTGCGCTGATCGGGGTCGGTCGCGTTCAGCCAGCGGGCATCGACGCGCCCCTGCGGCGTGGTGCCCGCCGGGTGNAGCGTCCAGCCGGCGCCGGCCAGCGGCGACGCGTCGCAGGTGGGCGCCGGCGTCGGCACCGCCTCTCCCAGCCAGAGCTCGGCCGGTGGCGGCGGCAGATGCCGGAAGGATTCGGCCGTGCGCGCTATCCANTGCCCCGCGGTGATGCGGCTGCGGGCGGACAGGGCGTCGGCGCGGGCGCTGTCCATGGCCTCAGGCCTCCGCCGGTTCACGCGCGTGCACGAAGCCGGTGCGTGCGATGTCGCGCGCCAGGTCCAGCCCGCCGGTTTCGGCGATGCAGCCCTGGTCGAGCGTCAGCACGGCGTCCGGTGCCAGTGATTCGATCATCTGTAGGTAGTGCGAGATGACGACGAAGGCCGTGCCGCGCTCGCGCAACGCCTTCACCAGATCGACCACAGCGCGCACGCCGTCGATGTCCATGCCGGAATCGATCTCGTCCAGCACCGCCAGNCGCGGCTGCAGCAGCGCCAGTTGCAGCAACTCGTTGCGCTTGCGCTCGCCGCCGGAGAAACCGTCGTTGACCGGGCGCGCCAGCATGGCCTCGGGCAGGCCGAGCCGGGTGGCGGCGGCGCGTGCGCTGCCGAGGAAGTCGAACGCGTCCAGCGCCACCTCGCCGCGTGCCTCGCGCACGGCGTTGACCGCCGTGCGGATGAACAGATTGTTCTTCACGCCCGGGATGTCGGGTGGTGCCTGGAACGACAGGAACAGGCCCGCGCGGGCGCGCTGCTGCGGGGTCATCGCCAGCAGGTCCTCCCCGGCGAAACGCGCCTCGCCGCCCGTGACCCGGTAGCGCGGGTGGCCGGCGAGCGCCAGGCCCAGCGTGCTNTTGCCGCTGCCGTTGGCGCCCATCAGGATCACCAGGGCACCGGNCGGCACGTCGAGCGAAACGGCCTTCAGCACGTGGCGGTCGCCGACGTCGACACGCAGGTCACGCGCGCTGAGCAGCAGATCGGTAGAGGTCATGGAGGGTCCTTGGTGAGCAGCGGCGTCACGCGTTCAGCCGATCGCGCCTTCCAGCGACACCGCGAGCAGCGCCTTGGCTTCGAGCGCGAACTCCATCGGCAGTTCTTCGAGCACCGCCTGGCAGAAGCCGCCGACGATCAGCGCCGTGGCGTCCTGCGGCGCGATGCCGCGCTGCTGGCAATAGAAGAGGCGCTCTTCGGAGATCCGGGTGGTCGTGGCCTCGTGTTCGACCACCGCGTCGTCACGCGCAGCGTCGACCGTGGGGTAGGTGTGGGCGCCGCAATGTGCGCCGATCAGCAGCGAGTCGCACTGCGTGTGGTTGCGCGCGCCGCGTGCAGCGGGCGCCATGCGCACGAGGCCGCGGTAGCTGTTGTGCGCATGGCCGGCGCTGATGCCCTTTGACACGATGCGACTCGTCGTGTTGCGCCCGAGGTGGATCATCTTCGTGCCGGTGTCCGCCTGCTGGAAGTGGTTCGCCACCGCGATCGAATGGAACTCGCCGCTGGAATCGTCGCCGCGCAGCACGACACTCGGATACTTCCAGGTGATGGCCGAGCCGGTCTCGATCTGGGTCCAGGCGATGTGCGAACGCCGTCCGGCGCACAGGCCGCGCTTGGTGACGAAGTTGTAGATGCCGCCGCGCCCGTTCTCGTCGCCGGGATACCAGTTCTGCACCGTCGAATACTTGATGTGGGCGTCGTCGTGGGCGACGAGTTCGACGACGGCGGCGTGCAACTGGTGTTCGTCGCGCTGTGGCGCGGTGCAGCCTTCGAGGTAGCTGACCTGGCTGCCGGCTTCGGCAATGATCAGCGTGCGTTCGAACTGCCCGGTGTTGCGGGCGTTGATGCGGAAGTACGACGACAACTCCATCGGGCAGCGCACACCTTCGGGGATGTAGACGAAGGAGCCGTCGGAGAACACCGCGGAGTTCAGCGCCGCGTAGAAGTTGTCGCCCGGCGGCACGACGCTGCCCAGGTAGCGCTCGATCAAGGCAGGATGGTGCTGCACGGCGTGCGTGAAGGAACAGAAGATCACGCCCGCCGATGCGAGTTGCTCGCGGAACGTGGTGCCCACCGATACCGAATCGAACACCGCATCGACAGCGACGCCGGCCAGGCGCGCCCGCTCGTGCAGCGGCACGCCCAGCTTCTCGTAAGTCTCGAGCAGCTTGGGGTCGACGTCGGCCAGGCTTTTCGGNCCTGTCTCGAGAGACTTCGGTGCGGAGTAGTAGCACAGCGCCTGGAAGTCGATGGGGTCGATGCGAAGCTGGCCCCAGNCCGGCGGCGACATCGAGCGCCAGCGAGCCAGGGCCGCCAGGCGCCACTGCAGCAGGAACGAAGGTTCGCGCTTGCGCCGCGAGATCGCACGTACCGTGCCCTCGTCCAGGCCGGGCGGCAATGCGTCGGTCTCGACATCCGTCACGAAACCGTGGCGGTAGGCCTGCTGCAAGGCTTGCGCCAGCGGCGCGGCGCGTTCCATCGTGGGCGCGGCACTCATAGATGCAAAGCGTATGCATCTTTGAGTCAATTCGCAAGAACGATTGATCTAGACCCTGTCGAGACCAGGGCACCATGCACAGTCCGGGGAGCGAACTTCCAGGCGGTCCTTGGCGACAGTCTCGAAGGGCCCGAGGTCGCTCGTCGCGGCTGCCCCTGCACCGTACCGGCGCCGGCGCTCGTCTCCCGGCGGCGCGCCACAGCGCGGGCGGGTTCGACGGCGCGGATTCTCGGCTGTGGCCGTTCGCGGCGCTACCGCTCGGCGGCCCGCGGGCGCCGGCGCACCGCGCCCAGGATGCCGCGCATGATCTCCAGCGGGGGTGGCGGGCAGCCCGCCACCGTCGCGTCGACCGGGATCACGTTGGCGACCTTGCCGCAGCTGGCATAGCTGGTGCCGAAGAGGCCACCGGTGCAGCCGCAGTCGCCGACCGCGACCACCAGCCTGGGCTCGGGCGTCGCGTCGTAGGTACGGCGCAACGCTTCTTCCATGTGGCGCGAGACCGGGCCGGTGACGAGCAGCAGGTCGGCGTGGCGCGGGCTGGCGACGAATCGGATGCCCAGGCCTTCGATGTTGACGTAGGGGTTTTGAAGCGCGTGGATCTCCAGCTCGCAGCCGTTGCACGAGCCGGCGTCGACCTGGCGGATCGCCAGTGCCTGGCCGAGGATGTCGAGCAGGTCCTGGTGGATGCGCTGGACCGCGCTCGCGTCGGCGTCGGCCGGCTGCGGCGCCGGCTCGGTGACGATGCCGGTTCGGACAATCTGCCTGAGGATCTGCCACATCAGAGGTCGTGTCCCGAGTAGCTGAGGTTGAACGACTTGTTTATGAGCGGGAAGTCGGGAACGATATTGCCGATCACCGCATGCTCCAGCGCCGGCCAGTTCTGCCACGACGGGTCGTGGCAATGGCAGCGGACGATCCGGCCATCGGCACCGACCTCGAGCGCGACGAAGACCGCGCCGCGCCAGCCTTCGACCCAGCCCGCGCCGATCGAGGCCTGCGCCGCCGGCGTCGGCTCGGTACGCAGTTCGCCTTGCGGCAGCCCGAGGCACAGTGCACGCACGAGGCGCAGCGATTCGAACACCTCGTCGAAGCGCACCGCCACACGCGCGGCGACGTCGCCGTCGCGCTGCGTCGCGATCGCGACGGCGAAACGGTCGAAGGGCGTCCAGTGCTGGTCGCAGCGCAGATCGAAGGCCTGGCCGCTGGCGCGCCCGGCCAGGCCGGTGAGGCCGAGCCGGGCCGCCAGCGCCGGCGTCACGCGGCCGGTGCCGAGGAAGCGGTCCTGCAGCCCGGCGTGCTCGTCGTAGACGGTGCGCAGCCGGCGCACCTCGCGTTCGATCGCGTCGCATTGCGCGAGCATCCGGTCGCGCAGCGGCGCTGCCAGGTCGCAGACGACGCCGCCGGGCAGCACGGCGTCCATCATCAGCCGGTGGCCGAAGGCCGCGCCGGACAGGCGCTGCCAGTCCTCGCGCAGGCGCGAGAACTGCGCCTGGCCGAAGGCCAGCGCCGCATCGTTGCCGATCGCGCCGAGGTCGCCCAGGTGGTTGGCGATGCGCTCGCGCTCCAGCATCAGCGCGCGCAGCCAGGCCGCGCGCTCGGGTACGGCCATGCGCCAGGCCGATTCGAGTGCCATCGCGTAGGCCCAGGCATAGGCCACCGTCGAGTCGCCCGACACCCGGCCGGCGAGACGGTGGGCGTCCAGCGGCGCGAGCTCGGTGAAGCGCCGTTCGATGCCCTTGTGCGCGTAGCCCAGGTGCGCCTCGAGCCGCAGCACCTTCTCGCCGACAACCGAGAAACGGAAGTGGCCGGGCTCGATGATGCCGGCATGCACCGGGCCTACCGCGATCTCGTGAACGCCGTCGCCTTCGACGCGCACGAACGGATAGTCGGCGGGAAGCGTGCCGGGGTCCGCCGGCGTCGGCTCGGCGGCGTGCTGCAGCGGCGCCGGCCCGGGCCCCCACAGGCCGTGGTCGAGCCAGGGCCGCGGGTCGACGCTGCCGTCGGCGTGCAGCCCCGACAGGTCGGCCATCGCGCGCTGCATGCGCGTGGCGCAGGCAAACGAGCTCGCCAGATCGGGGAAGCCGCGGGCCGAGCCATCGATCGCAAGCTCGAGCCAGACAAGCCCTTCGGGCATGGCATAGGCGGCGCAGGCCGAGACGCCTGCCGAGACACCGCGATCGACGCCCCACACCGAGATCAGGCGCCCGCCGAGCCGCGCTGTCGCGCGCGCTGCAGCCGACCACGCGTCGCGGCCGACCGCGGCATGCCAGATCGGCAGCGGCGCGGGCAGGCGCTGCAGTTCGAGTCCGAGTTCGTCTGGTGTCACCGTTCAGTTCCCCAGCATCGCCGCGGCCTGGCGGTACCAGGTGTCGAGGTATGGCGGGATGTACAGGCCCAGCATCAGCCCGAGCGCCAGGTGTGCGAACACCGGAATCAGCGCCGGTGGGTGCGCCAGCGCCTTGACGTTGGTGTCGCCGAAGACCATCGGCTGTACGCGGCTGAATACCGTCGCGAAGGCGAGGCCGAGCGCGACGAGCAGCAGCGGCGTCGCCCAGGCCTGTTCACGCATCGCGGTGGTGACGATCAGGAACTCACTCGCGAAGACGCCGAACGGCGGCATGCCCAGGATCGCGAGCGAGCCAAGCATCAGGCCCCAGGCCACCGTCGGGCTGACCTTGATCAGCCCGCGGATGCCGTCCATCAGTTGCGTGCCGGCCTTCTGCGTCGCGTGGCCGACGGCGAAGAAGATCGCCGACTTGATGAGCGAGTGCACCGTCATGTGCAGCAGCCCGGCATAGGTGGCAATCGGCCCTCCCATGCCGAAGGCGAAGGTCATCATGCCCATGTGCTCGATCGACGAGTACGCGAACATGCGCTTCACGTCCTTCTGCCGGATCAGGAAGAACACCGCCGCGACCACCGAGAGCAGTCCGAAGCCCATCATCAGCCGGCCCGACAGCGCACTGCCGTGGAGCGCGCCGTCGGTCAGCACCTTGCAGCGCAGCACCGCGTACAGCGCGACATTCAGCAGCAGGCCGGACAGCACCGCCGACACCGGCGTCGGGCCTTCGGCATGGGCGTCGGGCAGCCAGTTGTGCACCGGCACGAGGCCGACTTTGGTGCCGTAGCCGATGAACAAGAAGGCGAAGGCGAGCGTGATGATGCTGGGGTCGAGCTGCGCCTTGACCGCGTTCAGATTCGTCCACAGCAGCGCGCCGCCGGCGCTGTCGAGGCCGGGGCCGATGACCTTCGCCGCCGCCATGTAGAGCAGCACCGTGCCGAACAGCGCCTGCGCGATGCCGACGCCGCAGAGGATGAAGTACTTCCACGCAGCCTCGAGGCTGGCCGCGGTTCGGTAGACGCTGACCAGCAGCACGGTCGTCAGCGTCGCCGCTTCCATCGCGACCCATACGATGCCCAGGTTGTTCGTCGTCAGCGCGAGCAGCATCGTGAAGCCGAACAGCTGGTACATGCTGTGGTACAGGCGCAGTCGGGGCGGCGTCATCTTGCCCAGGTCGCGCTCGACCCGCATGTAGGGGCGCGAGAAGATCGACGTCGTCAGGCCGACGAACGCGGTCAGCGTGACGAGAAAGACGTTGAGCGCGTCGATGTAGAACTCGCGCCCCCAAACCAGCAGCGGACCGCGCTCGACGATCTGCACCGTCAGCGCGCAGGCCGCGACGAAGGTGCCGAGGCTGAAGGTGACGTTGACTTCGCGCGCGTGGTCGCGGTGGCCGACCAGCGCCAGCGCTGCGCTACCCAGCAGCGGGCAGGCGAGCAGGACGGCGAGCGCGATCGACTCCAGGGCCACTCAGTCCTCCTTCAGCTTTTCCAGATGCCGGATGTCCAGGCTGTCGAACTGCTCGCGGATCTGGAACATGAACACGCCCAGGATCAGCACGCCGACGAGCACGTCGAGCGCGATACCGAGCTCGACCACCATCGGCATGCCATAGGTGGCCGACGTGGCAGCGAAGAACAGGCCGTTCTCCATCGCGAGGAAGCCGATCACCTGCGGCACCGCCTTCGCGCGCGTGATCATCATCAGGAACGACAGCAGCACGCAGGCCAGCGCGATGCCGAGCGTGCCGCTTGCGAGCGCCGACGACAGGCGCGAGATCGGGATCGCGAGGTTGAACGCGAAGATCACGACGCCGATGCCGATCAACATCGTCGTCGGGATGTTGATCAGCGTCTCGACGTCGCGGCGGATGCCAAGGCGGTCGATCACCCGGTGCAGCAGCCACGGGATCAAAAGCACTTTGAGCGTGAAGGTCAGGCCGGCCGACAGATAGAGGTGGTGCTGATCCGTGACGTAGCCCACGACCGCGGTTGCCAGCGCCAGCGTCGCGCCCTGCAGCGTGAACAGCCGAATCAGCGACAGGATGCGTCGCTGCGAGATCATGGCGAACGCGAGCATTAGCAACGTCGCACCGAGCAGGTTGACGAACTCGGTCAGCAAGGCGCTCATCGCGTCGACCCCGCCGGACCCAAGCCCGCCGCCGCGACGACGGGTGGGCGATCTGCGATGGTGCGCTTGCGGCCCATTACGGCTGTTCCTGAACGGCCGCCGGGCGTTCGTTTGATCGGCGCGTCGCGCCAGGGGGCCCCGTCAATGGCTCATGCCGCGGCTGTCGCCGCTGCGAGGCGACAGCGCTGCGGGGTCGCGATGCAGACATCGCTGCGCTCGTTGCGCTCTTTGCGCTCGCACCGCTGCAGCGCGTCGGTTTGCGCAGCGCGCGCTGCGCGCGCGCCGACCCCGCAGTTGCACTGATCGTCGCCCCCGAATTCGCCCATGGCGAGGTCTCCCGGGCGCGACGCGCAGACGGTCGAACGCCAGGGCGCACAGCGCACGGCCGCAGCGGGTCGCAGTCCGTCGTCCGACGTAGGGACTGCCGGGTTGCCGATGGCCGAGGATTGCGCGAGCGCATCTCAGTGGGCCAGCAGCAGATGCACAAGCATGCCGATCACCGCGAGCAAGAAGGCGGTGGCCAGAAACTCGGGGACGCGAAAGATGCGCATCTTCGCGCTCACCGCCTCGAGCACCGCGAGCAGGCTGCCGCCGATTGCGAGCTTGAACACCAGCACCGGCAGCGCGAGCAGCATCGCCAGCGGGGCGTGTGCGTCGGCAACACCCCAGGGGAAGAACAGCGCCAACCCTACGCAGGAATACGCGAACAGCTTCAGGCTCGCGGCCCACTCGAGCAATGCCAGATGGCGGCCCGAGTACTCGAGGATCAGCGCCTCGTGCAGCATCGTCAGCTCGAGGTGCGTCGCCGGGTTGTCGATCGGCACGCGCGCGTTCTCGGCCAGCGAGACCATCGTGAACGCGACGCCGGCGAGGGCCAGGCCGGGGTAGATGGCCAGTTCGCGGTGCGCGAGCGTCTCGACGATGGTCGTCAACGAGGTCGACTGCGAGATCAGCGAGGCCGAGAACAGCACCATCAGCAGCGCCGGCTCAGCGAGGAAGCCGACCAGCATCTCGCGCCGGGCTCCCATCGAGCCGAAGGCCGTGCCGATGTCCATCGCGGCGAGCGAGATGAAGACGCGCGCGAGCGCGAACAGCCCGACCAGCGCGATCGCGTCGGCCGCGGGTGCGAGCGGCAGGTCGGTCGACAGCGTCGGGATGATCGCGCAGGCCAGCACCATGCAGCCGAACTTGATGTAGGGTGCGACGCGGAACAGCGGTGACGCGGGGTCGGCGACCATTGACTCCTTGTTGAACAACTTGTGCAGCATCCGGTAGGGCTGCCACAGGCTTGGTGCCGACCGGTTCTGAAGCCAGGCCCGGCACTGGTTGACCCAGCCGGTCAGCAGTGGCGCGAGCGCGATCGCGATCACGATCTCGAGCAACTGCGACAGCAGACCAGAGAGGCTCATCGCATCACCGCCAGCAGCGTCGCCACCAGCGTCAAGAAGCTGTACATCAGGTAGACCGAGATGCGGCCCTGCTGCAGCCGGCCCATCAGCCGGGCGAGGAAGTTGGCGAGCGCAATGAGTGGGGTGTAGAGCCAGCGCCAAAAGTGGTCCTCGACGACGACGCGGTAGCGCGGCTTGGCGTCGAAGGGCGTGGGCAGTTCGCGTCGCATCGCGAAGAAGGGCTCGAAGATCTGCCGGATCGGCTGGCCGAAGCCCTCGGCCGTGTCCTGCATGCGCGCCGTGCCCCAGGGGAAGCCGCAGGCCCAGGGCCGGCTGCGGCGGACGCGACCGTGATAGAGCCAGCGCACCGTCAGGAAGGCGAGCGCGAAGCAAGCCAGGATGCCGAGCAGGAAGATCACCGGGCCGTAGCTCGCCTGCGCCAGGCTGTTCGGCGCCAGCAGCCAGCCGCTGGTGGCGACCCGGGCGCCCAGGCCGGCATGGACAAGTCCTTGCGTGACCGGGTCGATCAGCTGGATGAACCAAGTCGGCAGCAAGCCAAGTGCGACGCAGTTGAGCGCCAGCCACAGCATGCCTGCGCGCTCCCACCCACCGGCATCGTGAGCCTGTGCGAGCCGGTCCTCGCGCGGCTGGCCGAGGAAGATCACGCCGAAGTACTTGACCATCGTGTAGCCGGCCAGCGCCGCCACGAGCGCGATCAGCGCAGCGACGACGGGGATCAGCATCGTCAGCAGCGGCACCGGCAGCCCGGTCGTGAAGAGGAAGCTCTGCAGCAGCAGCCACTCGGAGACGAAGCCGCCCAGCGGCGGCAGACCGGCGCTGGCGAGCACGCCGAGCAGGCTGAGCCAGCCGACCCAGGGCATCGTGCGGATCAGGCCGCCGAGCTTGCCAAGGTTGCGTTCCGAGGTCGCGTGCAGCACGCTGCCGGTGCCCAGGAACAGCAGGCTCTTGAAGCAGGCGTGGCTGGCGACCTGGTACAGCGTCGCGGTCAGCGCCAGCGCAGCCATCGGCTGCATGCCGAAGCCGGCGAAGATCAGCGTCAGCCCGATGCCGACGAAGATCAGGCCCATGTTCTCGATCGAAGAGTAGGCGAGCAGCCGCTTCATGTCGGTCTGCACAGACGCGAAGACCACACCGAACAAGGCCGTGGCCAGGCCTATCGCGAGCAGGACGCCGCCCCACCACCACAGCCGCAGGTGCAGCAGATCGAGGCTCACGCGCAGCAGTCCGTAGATCGCGGTGTTGAGCATGACCCCGCTCATCAGCGCCGAGACCGGTGACGGTGCTGCCGGGTGCGCCTCGGGCAGCCAGACGTGCAGCGGTAGCACCCCGGCCTTCGCGCCGAAGCCGAACAACGCGAGCAGGAATCCGGTCGAGGCCCAGAACGGCGTCAGCGCCTGTGCGCGCATGTTCGCGAAGCTGTAATCGCCCGTGTTCGCCTGCAGCACGCCGAAGCACAGCAAGATCGCGATCGCGCCGATGCGCGCCATCGTGATGTACAGGCTACCGGCGCTGCGGACCTCGGCGATGCGGTGGTTCGCGGTGACCAGGAAGTACGACGACAAGGCCATCGTTTCCCACAGCACCATGAATGAGTAGGCGTCGTCGGCGAGCACGACGCCGACCATGCTGACCAGGAAGACGTGGTACTCGAGGCACAGCAGTCCCGGCGGCGTGCCCTCGCCCTTGCGGAAGTAGCCCGACGCGAAGGCCGAGATGCCGGCTGACGCGGCGCCGATCACCATCAGGAAGTAGGCCGACAGGCTGTCCAGCCTGAGGTGGAAGGGCAGCGCCGGCAGCCCGATCGACAGCACCGCCACCTCGGGCGTGCCGAGTAGCGCGGCGAGCGCGAGCGCGAACAGGGCCAGCCCAAGCAGCGCGCCGAGCGGAAAGAGCCGATGCGAGACAAAGTCCAAGCGGCGCAGCGCCAGCACGCCCGCGCCGCCGACGAGCAGCCAGCCGAGCATCACGGCAAGGATCCAGTCGATGAGCAGCCACTGCGTCATGAACGGCTTGCCGCTGCGGCCCGGCCTAGCGGCGCCTCGGATTCAGGCGGGCCGGGCTGGGCACAGGAGCGCTGCGCTTAGGCGGGCGTGCCGTTCGGGCGACAGCCTGCACCGCCGGTTCGACCCCACCGCCGGCGATGTATTCGACGCCGTGATGGGCGAGGTAATCCCGGATCAGCTGCCGCACGACCTGCGAGGCGGTTCTGTCCTGGCGCGCGCAGAGGCGCTCGAACGCCGCCTTCTTGTTCGGATCGATGAGCAGAGTCAGCCGTGCGGTCTTTATCTCCATGAATCTCGGCGAACGGGCTTCCGTGGATTACATCGAGCGCACAGCGTACTCCAACGCGATGCGAATGCCAGCATTTCAACGTCGCCGCTCCTCAAGCGCGGACGAGACCCGGGCGAAGCCCGCGCGCAGTTGCTGGGCGGCGACCTCGTCGAGGCGCATCGGGTCGCGCGCCCGGGCCGGCCGGCGCGTCTCGAACGCGTGCCCCCTGCAGGCGAAGACGATGCTGTTGGCGAGATCGGCGCCGTCGACGACCAGCACCGAATCCTTGAAGCTGCACCGTATGCGGTCGACGAAGATCTCGTGGCGCGGATGGCCGCTGTGCAGGTTGACCACCATGATGCCGTCAGGCTGCAGCATCTCGAAGCAGTCGTCGTAGAAGCGCTGCGACGACAGCCGGGACGGCTGGCCGTCGCTGTCGAACCCGTCTACCATGAGCACGTCGCATCGGGTGGCGCGGTAGCGGACGAACTGCGCACCATCGCCCAGCACGACGCTGAAGCGCCCGTCGTCCGGCGGCACCTGGAACTCGTTGCGCAGCGCGATCACGTGGGGATTGATCTCGACCACCTGGATGCGCGAATCGGGCAAGTGTCGGTAGCAGAACTTTGCCAGCGAGCCGCCGCCCAGGCCGATCATCGCGATGTTGCGCGGCTCGGGCTCGAACAGCAAGAAGCCCATCATCGTGCGCGTGTAGTCGAGGTCGAGCGCGTGCGGGTCCTGGATCTGCATCCGGCTCTGGATCTCGCCGATCGAGAAGTGCAGCGCCTTGGTGCTGAGGCTCTCGTAGACGAACGGCTTGACGTGACGGGCGGATTCTTGCGTATCGGGCATGGGTCCTGGGGTGTGCGGCGGTCGGATGTGAGGCAGCGTCAGCTCGAGATGCCGAGCAGGTCCAGCACGCCGCAGACGAAGGTCAGCGGGTGCGGCGGGCAGCCCGGCACGTAGAGCGAGGGTTTGAAGCGTTCGACGAAGTTGCGCTCGAGTGTCGACGAGCCTTCGAACAGCCCGCCCGAGATCGCACACGCGCCGACCGCGATCACCAGCTTGGGTTCTGGCATCGCGTCCCAGCACAGTTCCAGCGCCTGGGCCATGTTGCGCGTGATCGGGCCGGTCAGTACCAGGCCGTCGGCATGGCGCGGCGACGCGACGATGTCGATGCCATAGCGGCCGATGTCGAAATTGACGTTGGACAGCGCGTTGACCTCGAGCTCGCAGCCATTGCAGCCGCCGGCCGACACCGAGCGCAGCTTGAGCGAGCGGCCGAAGCGCCGGCGCAGCGCCTGCGCGACTTCGACCGGTTCGGGCGCGGGCCTCGATGCGTCGAGCATGAGCCCGGACCGCTCGCGGGTGGCGAGCCTGAAGTCGCTGCTGAACGAGAGCTTGGCGCTCGGGCATGCGGGCGCGCAGTCGCCGCACAGTACGCAGCGGCCGAGGTCGATGCGCAGCGGCGCGCCCGCACCACGCATGTTCGGCGCCGGCCCGATCGCGATCGCCTGCGTGGGGCACGCCGAGACGCAGGCCTGGCAACCCGGCTCGCAGTCGCCCGCGCCGATGACCGGCCTGCCGCGCAGGCCGGCGGCGCGGGCCTGGCGCGGATCGGGGAGGGTCTGCCAGCCCTGCGAGGCCCTGACTTTGATCGACTCGAACACCTAGGATCCTAAAGGTCGTTGCCGCAGTACGAGAGGTCGAAGCTCTTGTTGCAGATCGGAAAGTCAGAGATCTCGTTGCCTCGCTGCGCGAGTGCGAGGCCGAACCAGTTCGGCAGCGAGGGGTCCTGCACCTTGTAGTGCAGCAGCCGGCCATCAGGCCCGGTCTCCAGCGCCTGGATCACCGGCCCGCGAAAACCTTCGCGCAGCGAGAGGCACAGCGTGTCCGGTCGGAGCGGACCGATCGGTGCGATGGCGTGGCGGTCGGCGCCGTCGTGACCGAACTCGGGTGCCTGCAGCACCCGGGCCAGCCAGCGCAGCGATGCGTCGATCTCGCGCATGCGCAGCGTCAGCCGCGCCCAGCAGTCGCCGCCGACCTCGGTGAGGATCGGGATCGGGTGCGCCGTGTAAAGCCTCCCCGGCAGGCTGACCCGGGTGTCGACCGGCACGCCGCTGGCCCGGGCGGCCAGGCCGACGAGGCCGGTCTCCTCGGCCGTTCGGCGGTCGACCACGCCCACGCCCCGGAACCGCGCTTGCACGCTGCGCGCACCGAGCATCAGGTCGTTGACCTCGGCAATGTCCTCGGCAAAGGCCTCGAGCGTCGCGAGCAAGTCGCAGCGCAGCGCGTCGGTGAGAGCGAAACGCACGCCGCCGGGCCGCAGCCAGCCGCGGCCGAATCGGCTGCCGCAGGCGCGCTGCGCCGCGTTGATGATCGCGGTGCGCAGCCGCCCATAGCTGGCACCGCCTTGCAGGAAGGCGATGTCGGTGGCCAGGCCAGTGAGTGCCACCAGATGCATCGCGACGCGCTCGAGCTCCAGCGCGACGCCTCGCACCAGTTCCTCGTCCGGGCTCGGCGGCGCGCCAGCAAGTGCTTCCACCGCGGCGCAGTAGCCCCAGGCGTAGGCGATGCAGGTGTCGCCGGCGATTGACTCGACCAGGGGCGTGAGCGCGAGCGGCGGGCGCTGCAGCAGCAGCGACTCGACGCCA
>JGI20214J51650_10001703_pt1 | contig 13994 bp, 14 predicted proteins | sample WetSurMetagenome_FD_51650 | JGI IMG/M metagenome (IMG submission 51650) | reverse complement strand
GTTGCATCGCTCCTTATCTATCTGGCGATTCGCCGTGGGTTTGAACCGCTGCTCCTTCTGCCCATAGGGCTTGGTGCATTTCTGGCGAATCTTCCGGGCAACGGGTTGCTCACGCCGCCACAGGGATCGGAGATCGGGGGTCTGTACTATTATCTCTCAAAAGGAATTGAGCTCGAGATTTTCCCCCCGTTGATTTTTCTTGGAATCGGTGCGATGACCGATTTTGGACCTCTCCTCTCGAATCCGCGGACATTTTTGCTTGGTGCAGCCGCCCAATTGGGCGTGTTCATTGCGCTCATGGCCGCGGTGGCACTCGGGTTCACGCTCAAGGAAGCGGCGGCCATCGGCATCATCGGAGGGGCGGATGGCCCGACGGCCATCTTTCTCGCGTTGAAACTGGCACCGCATCTTCTTGGCCCGATCGCCGTTGCAGCGTATTCGTACATGGCCCTTGTGCCGCTCATTCAACCCCCCATCATGCGCCTGCTCACGACCCAGCAGGAGCGTATGGTAGTGATGGAAACTCCGAAGCCGGTGTCGCACAAGGTGAGGATCATCTTTCCGCTTGCCGTTACCGTGATCGGGGTGTTCGTTGTCCCGCCTGCGGCACCGTTGCTCGCCATGCTTATGGGAGGGAATCTGCTCCGCGAAAGCGGCGTGGTCGAGCGTCTCACCAACATGGCCCAGAACGAGCTGATCAACATCGTCACGTTTTTCCTCGGGACATGCGTGGGGATGACCATGGCAGCAGACGTGTTTCTGCGTCTGGAAACTATCAAGATCATCGTCCTCGGCGTGGTCGCATTCGGGTTTTCCACGGTCGGGGGGATTCTGTTCGGCAAATTGCTGTATCGTCTCTCGGGCGGGAAAATCAACCCGCTCATCGGATCCGCCGGAGTTTCTGCAGTCCCCATGGCGGCCCGTGTCTCGCATAACGTCGGGCAGGAATACAATCCGCAAAACTACCTTCTGATGCATGCCATGGGACCCAATGTTGCCGGGGTTATCGGGACGGCGATTGCAGCCGGCGTGTTGCTGGCGATTCTTGGATAAATCTACGCGAGAGGAGATCGAGTGAATCTACTGGAGGCAATGTTCCTGGGGCTTGTGCAGGGGTTGACCGAATTCCTGCCGATCAGTAGTACTGCCCATCTGACTATTGCCGGAAAAGCTCTTGGCCTTGTCAATCAGGAGCACCCGCAGGCATGGACTGCCTTCATTGCGGTGATGCAGCTCGGCACACTGGCGGCTGTGCTTCTGTACTTCCGTCGCGATATTCTGACAATGATTGTTGCCGTGTTCCGTGATCTCGGGCAGAGGGTGAGAGGCGAGTGGTCCGCGCCGGCATCCCCGGAAACGCGGCTTGCCTGGCTGATTGTCCTGGGAACGCTGCCGGTGTCGGTGATAGGGTTTCTCTTCCGGCATCAGATTGAGGGCGCCCTGACGAAGAGCCTTCTCGTTATTGTTGCAAGTCTTGTGGGCCTTGCTGTGCTTCTCTGGCTGGCTGAGAAAGTTGCGCGTCATGCACGCGAGATCCATCAACTACACTGGGTGGATGCCCTCGTGATCGGGTTCGGGCAGGCATGTGCCCTCATCCCCGGCTCGTCGCGCTCCGGCACCACGATCACTGCGGGTCTCTTTCTCGGACTGAAGCGGGAAACTGCAGCACGATTTTCATTTCTCCTGAGCATTCCGGCCGTGCTTGCCAGCGGTCTCTTTGAGCTTCTGAAGATCTATGAGATGTCGCGTACGGGAACGGATATCTTTCAACTTGGCATGACGAATCTCGTCGTTTCAACGCTCGTTTCCGCAATATCGGGCTATGCTGCCATTGCCTGGTTACTCCGCTATTTGATGAAGAACACAACCATGGTGTTTGTCGTGTACCGCCTCGTGCTGGGCCTCGTGCTCACCGCGCTTCTGATGTTCAACATCCTCCAGCCTTAGCCTCTCGCCGGCAGGGTGTCACCAAACATCGGTGACACTCTGCCCGGCAGTGACATGGGGCACATTCTCACCGCATATCTTTGTGTAGATTGTCCTGCGCACCTTCCCAACCAACGCGCCAGTTCTGCCAACAAGAGAATGGCTTATCTATGACACCGCGTGAGACGTATCACCAGGCGAAAATCGACCATTTTGTCCGTAGAGCCTCGGAATTCGTCCGCATGGGGCGCTATCCGCAGGCCCGCAAGACCGTTGATGCGATTTTCGCCATGGACCCCTCCAATGGCGCCGGCCAGGCGCTTTGCTCTCAGATCGACCAGGCGCTTGAGGAAATGGCCCGCCGGCACAACGGGAACGGCAATGGTCAGGGGAACGGCCACACGAAGAGGTGTGAGCTTGTCCTTTGTGTGGATCAGGATGAACGGGTGCTCACAGTGCTGGGTACCACCCTTCGCCGTCACGGATACCGCAGCATGGGTGCGGCAAGTTACGATGAAGCGACCGAAGTACTTGCGACCCTTCCGCCGGATGTTGTGGTTTCAGAGGTGAATTTCGAAGCCGGGGCTCGCGGGTTTGATCTCTTCTTGTGGATGCGTAGCGATCCCTCGTACAAGGAAATCCCCTTTCTGTTCCATGCAACCCGTATCGACCGGGAGATTCTCATCGCGGGCAAGCGTTTCGGTGTTGACGATTTCATTGTGAAACCCGCCGACGGAGAGGTTGTTGCAGCCGCGGTTGCCCAAACGTTGCAGCGCAGGAGACACGTGACGGTGGCGTGAGGCCTCCTTTCCCGTATTGCATTTCCACGGTCTTCTTCTTATGTTAGCGCGGTGAGTCTTTCCCACCGCCGCATGCCAAACATCTATCTCGGTCGATCCTTCCACGGTGCATGATGTCACGACCTCGTGCTGTCGTGCTGGTCAGCGGGGGCATGGATAGTTGTGTCACGGCGGCAATTGCCGCGCGTGACTACGACTGTGCCTTCCTTCATCTGAACTACGGGCAGCGCACAGAGCAGCGCGAACTCAGGGCGTTTCGCGAGATCGCCGCGTATTTCAAGGCAGCGCCATCATTGGTCGTCTCGATGGAGCACCTCGCGGCGATAGGGGGGTCGAGTCTCACAGACCGGGCCATGCCGGTCACGCCGGCAGATCTTCAGGCGACAGGCATTCCGACATCGTATGTGCCATTCCGGAATGCGAACCTTCTTGCGGTCGCTGTCAGTTGGGCTGAGGTTCTCCGGGCCGAAGCAATCTTCATCGGCGCGGTGGAAGAGGACTCGTCAGGGTACCCGGATTGTCGCCGGAGTTTCTATGACGCGTACAACGCGGTCATCCGTGAAGGGACAAAACCCGACACGCACATTCGTATTGTCACACCGCTCATCGATCTCACGAAAGCGGACATTGTTCGCAAGGGAGTTGAACTCCAAGCGCCCCTCGCCTTGACGTGGTCATGCTATCAACGGGAGGATGTTGGCTGCGGCACGTGCGACAGCTGCGCGCTTCGCCTGCGGGGCTTCCAGCGTGCCGGTGTCCCCGATCCCATTCTGTATGCCGTCCAACCTGACTATCGCATCTAACAGGAGGTGGTATGGAACAATTCAAATCAAGCATGTACAAACTGATTGTGGAGACTTCCAGCAATCTTCCTCCTGACGTGCGCCGGGCGATAGTCACTGCACGCGAGCGGGAGACGCCGGCAACGCAGTCGATGCTTGCCCTGGAGACCATTGCGTTGAACATAGACCTTGCATGCGATGGGCAAGCCCCGATCTGTCAGGACACCGGGATGCCGACATTTGAGATCATGACGCCGATCGGTGCGAACCAGATGCGCATGGAGGCAGACATTCGGGAGGCGATTGCGGAAGCCACCAAACAGGGAAAGCTCCGCCCCAACGCCGTAGATTCCTTGACCGGCAAGAACAGCGGGAACAATCTTGGCGAAGGGTGCCCTGTTGTGCATTTCCATCAATGGGAAAGGGATGAGATTGAAGTGCGCCTGTTGCTGAAAGGTGGCGGTTGCGAAAACAAGAACATACAGTACTCTGTGCCGTGCGAATTGCCGCAGCTGGGGCGTGCAGACCGAAACCTCGATGGCGTCAGGAAGTGCATACTCCATGCGGTGTGGCAGGCACAGGGTCATGGGTGCAGCGTTGGTGCGATTGGTGTTGGTATAGGCGGGGACCGGACGTCAGGGTACCAGTGTGCCAAAGCGCAGCTTTTCCGTTCGCTCGATGACATTAATCCGGTGCCGGAACTGGCGAAGCTCGAACAGTACGTTCTCGAGCATGCAAACGACCTCGGGATCGGCACCATGGGGTTCGGCGGACAGGCGACATTGATCGGGTGCAAGATCGGCGTGCAGCACAGGTTGCCTGCGAGCTTTTTCGTTTCGGTTGCCTATGATTGCTGGGCCTTCCGGAGACTTGGCGCGATCATCGACGGTAAGACCGGTGCGTTAGTCCGCTGGCTCTACAAGGACGATACGCCGGCCATCACGATGGCGCGTGGCGCCGGCATACCGTTGACCGGCCGGGAGATCCGATTGACGCTTCCGGTGTCTGAGGAACAGATCCGTGCGCTGAAGATGGGCGATGTGGTTCTGCTCAACGGTCCCATGCACACCGGGCGTGACAGTCTGCACCACTATCTGACGACGCACGATTCGCCTGTGGACTTGCGCGGTGGTGCGATATACCATTGCGGCCCGGTGGCACTGAAGAAGGGTGACAAGTGGTTCCTGAATGCCGCCGGTCCGACCACGAGCGGCCGCGAAGAACCGTACCAGGCCGATGTGCTCCGGAAGTTCCAGGTGCGTGCGGTCATCGGCAAAGGCGGCATGGGTGCAAAGACACTCGCGGCACTACAGGAGGTGGGGGCGGCGTACCTGAACGCCATAGGGGGTGCGGCGCAGTACTATACCCAGTGCATCACCGACGTGTGGGGTGTGGATTTCCTGGAATTCGGCATTCCCGAAGCGATGTGGCACATCACGGTGAAGGACTTCCCCGTGATCGTCACCATGGATGCCCACGGGAACAGTCTCCATGCAGATGTCGAACAGCGTTCGGCAAAAGAACTTGCGAAATTCGCGGAGCCCGTGAACCTATGAAACGCCAGATAGCCTTCAACACCGTACCGGAAATCCGCTGCATCCAGGATTTCGTTCTTCGATCTGCGCGTATCTACGGGCACAAGCAGGCGCTGGAGGATCTGAAGGAGACGCCGATCCCGCGGCTCACCTACGCGGAACTCCTTTCCCAGGTTCTTCGTCTTGGGGCTGCGCTCCGTGATCTCGGTCTGCCGGAGCGGAGCCATGTCGCCCTCATCAGCGAGAACCGCGTGCAATGGAGTCTCAGCTATCTGACGCTGATGTCGTTCAACTATGTGGTGGTGCCGATCGACCGCAACCTGGGTGTGAATGACATACTCAACATCCTGCACGAGTCGGACGCCGTCGCGGTGATCTATTCNGAGGCCTTTGAGTCCATGCTCAGCGAACGGCGCATGTCCATGAAGAAGTTGAGAGTGTACATCAACATGGATCGCCCGGCGGAGACTGACGGGACATTGTCAATGACGGAGTTGATCGATCAGAGTCCGGGGTACAAGGTTGATGATTTGCCTCGCATTGTGCCGGAGGAACTGGCGGAAATCATCTTCACCTCCGGCTCGCTCGGCCGTGCCAAGGGGGTGATGTTGAGCCAGGGCAATCTGGCGGCCAATCTTGTGAGCATGGTGCGGATGGTGATGATCTACCCGCAGGATCGTTTCTTGTCTGTGCTTCCCATGCATCACACGTACGAATGTACATGCGGCATGCTGTGTCCGCTCTATGCGGGCGCCTCGGTGTTCTATGCGAGATCGTTGAAGACGGTCGTGGATGACCTGCAGGCATCGCGTGCGACGATGTTGCTTGCGGTGCCCCTGTTGTACGACAAAATGTTCAAACGGATCTACAAGTCGATACAGGAAAAGCGTCTTACCTCCATGGTCATCGGGCCGCTGATCAAAGCCAGCAATTTCATGGAGTGGATTGGGTGGAAGAGCTGCAAACGGCAGGTGTTCAAGGAGATTCATGATCGTTTTGGAGGGCACATCCGGCTGTTCATCGCGGGTGGTGCCGCGGTAGACCCGATGGTAGCAAAGGGATTGCGGGAATTCGGGTTCACGTTTCTCCAGGGGTACGGGTTGACGGAGACGTCCCCGATTCTTGCGTTGAACCACCCGCTCAAGTTCAAGGATGAAGCCGCCGGTTTGCCGTTGCCGGGTGTGACGTTGAAGATCCACGCTCCGAACAACGAAGGTGTAGGAGAGGTGTGGGCGAAGGGTGCCAATGTCATGTTGGGCTACTACAAGAATGAGCAAGCCACACGTGATACGTTTGAGGGCGAGTGGTTCCGCACCGGCGATCTCGGATTCCGGGATGAGGAAGGGTTTCTGCATATCAGCGGCCGGATGAAGAACGTCATCATCTCCCGCCGTGGTGAGAATGTATATCCGGAAGAGATCGAGGACCTGCTCAAGCGGAGCCCGTTCGTNTTGGAATCGATGGTGTACGGCGAACCGGACGAGAAGCACGACGAGATCATTGCGGCGCAGATCGTTCCCGATGCAGAAGCGTTTATCGAGCTTGCGGAGACGCAGGGGATCAAGATTACCGATGAGCTGATGAAGGAAGTGATCGGCGGCGAAGTGGCAAAAGTGAACAAAGAACTCACGGGGTTCAAACAGATCCGGAAATTCCATCTCCGGGACAACGAATTTGAGAAGACCACGACGCAGAAAGTGAAGCGCTATCTCGTGAAGAAGATCTCGTGAGGTGGTGGTTGGGGGGTGAGCAGATGTACAAAGGTGCACCTGATGGAGGGACATCGGTTCCGGTGAGCCCGCTTTGCGACTTGTTTGGGCCTTTTTTCCGTATCTCCGCGATGGCGTGATTTTTGCTCGGTATTCCCGTGAGGAGAGTCTGAAGGGAGGGTGCTCTTCCACATCGTGGAGCAGAACGTATGACAAGCAATGGTGTCGTGAGCGGGGCAGGGCAGACCATGGCGGCAGTGCCGATGGAGAAGGTGACGGACCATACGGCAACCAAGACGGTCAAGGCCCAGATCCAGGATGAACAGGAGACCTCTTCGCGCGTGAGCGAACCCGCGCATCAGCTTCCCGTGCAGGTATACAACAGCCACGGTGAAGTCGTTCCCAGTCCCTCCTCGCCCCAAACAGACCTCACAGCCTGAGGTCTGGAAGACCATGAACAGCGGCGGCCCCGGAACGGCCGCCGCTCGTGTCTAGGGGAGAGTTGACATTCCAGCGCGTTTTTTTTATCTTCAAGTACCGTTGTTTGACACCTGTTGTTCGTCTCACGAAGAATCTCACCCTCTGGTTTCCGGAGACCTCGTTTCATGCTCACCGAATTCGGTCGTGTGTTCATTTTCATCCTCATCGGAGTGGTGTTTGTAGCGATCGGGCTGGTGTTTGCATGGCTGCTTCGGCCGCACCGCCCGTATCCCAGCAAACGCGCAACGTACGAATGTGGCGAGAGCCCTGTCGGCGACACCCGCATGAGGTTCAATATCCGTTTCTACGTCATCGCGCTGATTTTCATTGTGTTCGACGTGGAAGTGGTCTTCCTCTTTCCCTGGGCGCTTGTCTACGTTTCTCTCGGGTGGTTTGCGTTCTTCGAGATGATTGTGTTCCTCACGATCCTTCTTGCGGGGTATGCGTACGTCTGGCGCAAGGGCGACTTGGAGTGGGACAGACCCGCGCCGCGTATCCCGCGGTATGAACGCGGGATAGGGGTCCGCGAGGCACCGCTCACTGAAGAAGAACTTGCCGTCTGACAGGAATGCCATGGGACTGCTCGACCAACGCTTCGAAAACAGCAACGTCTTTATCACGTCCACAGACGCCCTGCTTAACTGGGCGCGACTCTCATCCATCTGGCCCATTCAGTTTGGTCTTGCGTGCTGCGCCATCGAGATGATGGCAACGGGTGCTTCGCACTACGATCTGGATCGCTTTGGCACATTCTTCCGTGCATCCCCCCGACAGGCCGATGCGATGATTGTGTCCGGCACGGTCACGCTCAAGATGGCATCGCGGATCAAGGTGCTGTACGATCAGATGGCGGAGCCGCGCTATGTGATCTCCATGGGTAGTTGCGCCAATTGCGGCGGCCCGTACTGGGAGCATGGNTACCACGTGTTGAAGGGGGTCGACCGGGTGGTTCCTGTGGACGTCTTCATTCCCGGATGTCCTCCCCGTCCGGAGGCCCTGCTTGAAGGCTTGCTGAAGCTTCAGGAGAAAATCCGCGGCGAAAGCCTGGCGAAAAAAAGGCCTGCATGATTCCTCATCTTCTGACCACCGACAAAGAACCCACATGATCCCTCAAGAAATCCACGACGCCCTTACAGGGAGCTTCGGTGAGGCCATCCTTGCGTCGAAGTTGGATGGCGTGCCTGACCCCTGGATCAGAGTTGCGCCTGATGTGCTCAAGGAGATTGCCAGATTTCTTCGCGACGACGAACGGATGCAGTTTGATGCGCTTATGTTGTTGACCGGTATGGACTATACACAAGGGCGGCTCGGCGTTGTGTACCATCTTCACTCCAGGAAGTGGAAGCACAAGATCGTGCTGAAGGCCGAGGTGTCGGCGGACCAGCCTCATGTGCAGTCTGTAGAGTCCATCTGGAAAACCGCCAACTGGTACGAGCGCGAGGCATTCGACATGTACGGTGTGTTATTCGACGGCCATCCTGATTTGCGGCGCATTTTGATGCCAGATGATTGGGAAGGCTATCCGCTTCGCAAGGACTACCAGGTTCCTGAGTTCTACAATGGCATGAAGGTACCGTACTAATGGACGTCACCGTGTCAGCACACAAGGAAGGCGTGATCGCGGATGTCGACGCATTTCGCAAGCCGGTGACCATTCCCGGACTGGGGCGTGCGCTCCGGGCTGAGGAGATGGTCATCAACATGGGACCGCAGCATCCTTCCACCCATGGCGTTCTGCGACTGGAGCTCGTTGTGGACGGCGAGATCGTCGTCGACGTCATTCCGCACATCGGCTACCTGCACCGGTGCTTCGAGAAGCACTGTGAGCACATGAGCAACTACCAGCAGGTGGTGCCGTACGTTGATCGGCTCGACTATGTGGCCGCGATGAGCAACGAATTCGGGTACGCGGTTGCTGTGGAGAAGCTCCTGAAGATCCAGGTGCCGGAGCGGGTGGAGTACATCCGCGTCATCATGGCCGAGTTTTCCCGCATCATCAGTCACCTCATCGCCCTGGGCACATACGGTCTCGACATGGGGGCCTTCACCCCGTTCCTGTATTGCATGCGTGACCGGGAGCATGTGCTTGACATCATTGAAGAGACCTGCGGCGCGCGACTGCTCTACAATTACATGTGGGTCGGCGGGCTCTCGCACGACGTCAAGCCCAACTTTCAGGACAAGACCCGTGCGTTCTGCAAGTACTTCCGCCCGAAAATCGCCGAACTGAACGAGCTGCTCTCGTACAACAAGATCTTCATCGAGCGCACAGCCGGCGTCGGCGTACTGCCCCCGGAGGTTGCGATCAACTACGGGGCCAGCGGCCCTGTCCTGCGCGGTTCGGGCGTGAAATGGGACCTTCGGAAGGACGACCCGTATTCCATCTACAGTCGTTTTGAGTTTGACATCCCGGTGGGGAAGGGGATCAAGGGCGAGGTGGGTGACTGCTGGGACCGCTATATGGTCCGCGTTCATGAAATGGAACAGAGTGTCAACATTATTGAGCAGGCGGTGGAGCATCTTCCCGCGGGTGATGTGCAGTCGGCAATCCCGAAGCGCATACGTCCGGAGGCGGGGGAGGTCTATGTGCGCACTGAGACGCCGAAGGGCGAGCTTGGTTTCTACGTGGTATCGGACGGGACGCAGTCGCCCTACCGCGTGAAGGTCCGTCCACCATGTTTCGTCAATCTCTCGGCAATCCCGGCGATGTGCCACGGCGCGATGATCGCCGATGTTGTGGCAATCTTAGGAAGCATCGACATCGTTCTCGGAGAAATTGACCGGTGAAGCTCTCACCGGCCCCAGACCCCAGACCCTAGGCCCTAGACCCTAATGAAAGACTTCCTCCTCAACCTTTTGCACAACGATATCCTTGTGTACTCGCTGATGGCGATCGTCCCGCTCATCTGGGTGATTCCATTCGCGCTTTTTGCCGTCTGGTGGGAGCGGAAAATCTCAGCTCACATGCAGGACCGTCTGGGTCCGATGCGGACGGGATGGCACGGTTCGATACAGACGATCGCCGATATTCTCAAACTCATCATGAAAGAGGACATCATNCCGACCGCGGCGGACAGCAAGTTGTTCAAGCTGGCGCCCTACGTGGTGTTTGGCGGAGCGTATGCGGCCTATGCTGTCGTACCATTCAGTGCTGCGTACGTGGGGAGCGAGATCAATGTCGGCCTCTTCTATTTCATCTCGATTTCTTCAGTGGTTGTTGTCGGTCTGCTGATGGCCGGCTGGGCTTCGAACAACAAGTGGTCGCTCTACGGCGCGTTGCGTTCCGCCGCACAGATCGTGAGCTACGAGATACCGGTCGCGCTCGCGATTCTCGCGGTGGTGATGGTCGTGGGGACATTTGACTTGCAGGCGATCAATCAGGCACAGAGCGGCATGTTCTGGAACTGGTTTGTGTTCCAGAAGTTCCCCTTTCTGTTCATTGCGCTCATCATCTACTTCACCGCATCTCTTGCCGAAGTCAACCGGACACCATTTGACATCCCGGAGGCTGAATCGGAACTTGTGGGGGGGTATCATACGGAGTACGGGGGGATGCGTTTTGCGCTCCTGTTCCTGTCTGAGTATTCCAATATGTTTGCCGTGAGTGCCATAGCCACGACCCTGTTCTTGGGCGGATGGAACAGTCCTTTTGGGGCTTTCCTTGCCGGACCCTGGTGGGGCGTATTCTGGTTCCTGTCGAAAGGCCTGGTCTTCATCTTCGTGCAGATGTGGCTGCGGTGGACACTGCCGCGCCTGCGTGTTGACCAGTTGATGTATGTGGGTTGGAAGGTCCTGATACCGTTTTCCTTTGTTCTTATCGTGGGCGTCGGTATTTGGATGCTTGCCGCGCGCTAGCGCACTCTTTGCATCAACGCACAATTGTTCCGCATTGAACGGACTCCAGGGAATGAGCAGCTATTTTCGGGATGTGTACGACGGTCTGGTGACCGTGCTGATCGGCATGAAGGTGACGTGGAAGCATCTCTTCACGCCTGCCGTCACGATTCAATATCCGGATGTCAAACCCAAGCTTCCGGAGCGCGCCCGCAACCGTCTGTACGTCAACATCGACGATTGCATCGGGTGTGACCAATGTGCGATGGCGTGCCCCGTGGATTGCATCACCATCGAGACCATCAAATCGACGCCGGATGTCGACCTTGGTCTCACGTCGGTGGGGACCAAGAAGCGCTTGTATGTTCCCCGCTTTGATATTGATATTGCCAAGTGTTGCTACTGCGGGCTGTGCGTCTACCCGTGTCCGACCGAATGCATCAAGATGACGGATGTCTACGAGTTCTCCGAATTTGACCGGCAGAACCTGATCTATTCATTTGCGGTGATGTCGCCGGCGGAGGTTGACCAGGCCAAGGCCAAACTCGTCGTGTACGAGAAGGAGCAAGCAGCCAAGAAGGCCGCGGCTGCAGCAGCGAAAGCTGCAGCCCCTGCGCCGGTACCTCCAGCGGCACCCCCCCAGCAGCCAGAGACGAAAGCGTAGGTTATGGAAACGTTCGACATTCTCTTCTACCTCTTCGCGGTGATCACGGTCGGCTCCGCATTCATCGTCGTGTTCTCGAAGAACATGGTGTATGCCGCCTTTTCCCTGCTCTTCACGTTCTTCGGCGTGGCAGGGCTGTATGTCCTTCTGCAGGCGGATTTTGTCGCCGTCACCCAGATTCTCGTGTACGTGGGTGGGATTCTCACCTTGCTGCTGTTCGGTGTGATGCTGACGAACAAGGTGATCAGTGTAGACATGAAGACCGGGACCATCAACACGATTCCGGCGATGGTGATTGCCGCCGTTGTCTTCGGATCGCTCGCGGGCATCTACTACGCCACCTGGAGCACGGTGGCGGCGCCGCCGGCGAATCTCGTCTCGACCGCCCGGCCGATCGGGGAGATGCTGATGACCGCGTATGCCCTACCTTTTGAAGTGGCGTCCGTCATTCTGCTCGTTGCCATGGTCGGGGCCGCGCTGATCGCGCGCCGGCCAAAGAAACTGTCATAGGGGAAATGTGGGTATGAACTCTTCAGTCCTGTCTACATTCGTCGCCTGGCTGCCGCACGTCCAGCTGGCGCATTTCCTTGTTCTGAGCGCGGTGCTCTTCGCGTTCGGTGTGTATGCCATGGTCACACGGCGCAACGCCATTCTGGTCCTCATGGGGTTGGAGCTTGTGCTGAACGCGGCGAATCTCAATTTCATCGCCTTCTCCCGCTATGGCGGCCTGAATCTCGACGGACAGGTCGCAGCGATTTTCGTTATCATCCTCGCTGCTGCGGAAGCTGCAGTCGCGCTGGCCATCGTGCTGAATATCTACCATCGGTTCCAGACCGTCAATGTGGATGAAATCAGTTCATTGAAGGAATAACGGTTCTCAGGGCTGTGTGCAGGCCCTGACCACTGACTACAGACTACTGATTGCTGACGCTTATGTCTCCTGACACCCTGATAACACTCTCGCTCGTCGTTCTCATCCTTCCTCTTGCCGGTTTCGTGCTGATGATGTTTTTCGGCAAGAGGCTTCCCCGGCAGGGAGACTGGTTCGAGACGGCTATCATCACCGCGGCACTTGCGGCGTCCATCACGGTGCTGGTGCAGAAACTCTCCGCGTTTCACGCTGAGACCCTGCACCTCAACTTCACGTGGGTGGACCTGCACAATGCACCGGGAATCGGACCTCTGAAGATTGTCCTCGGTTTCTCGGTCGACAATCTGGCCGCAATCATGATGGTGGTGGTGGCCCTCATCAGCACCCTTGTGCACTACTTCTCCATCGGGTACATGCACGGCGATGTGCGCTACTCCCGCTACTTTGGATACCTCGGGCTTTTTTCGTTCTCGATGCTGATGATCGTTCTGGCCAACAACCTTTTCCTCCTGTATGTGGGATGGGAGCTGGTGGGCATCAGTTCGTACCTCCTTATCGGCCACTGGTATGAAAAGAAGAGCGCGTCTGACGCCGCAATAAAGGCGTTTATCACGAACCGCATCGGGGATGTCGGATTCTTCGTTGGGATGGCAATACTGTTTACCACGTTTACAACGTTCAACCTTGAAGAGATTTTTGCCGGCATTGGCGCCGGACATCTTCCCTATGGGAGCCAGCCGTGGCTGACAGCCGCCGGTGTTCTGCTCTTCTGTGGTGCCGTGGGCAAGTCCGCCCAGTTCCCCTTGCACGTGTGGTTGCCGGACGCCATGGAAGGCCCCACGCCGGTCAGCGCACTCATCCATGCTGCGACCATGGTTGCTGCCGGTGTGTATCTCATCGCGCGGCTGTTCCCGTTGATGACTGCGGATGCGCTGATGGTCATTGCGTATATCGGCGCAACGACGGCGTTCATTTCTGCCACCATTGCCATCGTGCAGAATGACATCAAAAAGGTGTTGGCGTACTCGACAATCAGCCAGCTCGGGTACATGGTGATGGGCCTCGGCGTCGGGGCCTATACGGCCGGTTTCTTCCATCTCGTGACTCACGCAATGTTCAAAGCCGGTCTCTTTCTTGGCGCCGGCTCGGTGATTCATGCAATGCACGGTGCGTTGCATCATCAACATGACAACCAGACCGACCCCCAGGACATACGGAATATGGGCGGTTTGCGCACGTACGTGCCGATAACGTTCTGGACATTCGTCATGTATACGCTGGCGATTTCAGGAATACCGTTTACATCCGGGTTCCTCAGCAAGGATGAAATTCTCGCGGGTACGCTGGCCTACGGGAGTCTCACCGGGCACACCATTATTCCCATAGTGGGTTT
>JGI20214J51650_10001702_pt1 | contig 13995 bp, 9 predicted proteins | sample WetSurMetagenome_FD_51650 | JGI IMG/M metagenome (IMG submission 51650) | reverse complement strand
GCCGCACCGGCGTCCAGCGCCATGCGGATGCACGGCAGCGAGGCGCGGATGCGGGTGTCTTCGGTGATCCGCGGCGTGCCGTCGACCTGGATCTCCAGCGGCACGTTCAGGTCGGCGCGGATGAAGACGCGCCGACCCGCGACGCGGCCCTGGGCAACAAGATCGGTGAAGCGCAGGATGTTCATGGCGCTGATCCGATCACGCGCGCCATCTCGAGCACCTTGTTCGAGTAGCCCCATTCGTTGTCGTACCAGGCGACGATCTTGACGAAGGTCCTGTCCAGCGCGATGCCGGCCTCGGCGTCAAAGACCGAGGTCATCGCCTCGCCGCGGAAGTCGGTCGAGACGACCTTGTCCTCGGTGTAGCCGAGCACGCCCTTCATGGCGCCCTGGCTCGCCGCCTTCATCGCCGCGCAGATCTCGGCGTAGCTCGCTTCGTTCACCAGCTCGCAGGTGAGGTCGATGACGCTCACGTCGCTCGTCGGCACGCGAAACGACATCCCGGTGAGCTTCTTGTTCAGCTCGGGAATCACCACGCCCACCGCCTTGGCTGCGCCCGTGCTGCTGGGGATGATGTTCTCGAGGATGCCGCGCCCGCCGCGCCAGTCCTTGTTGCTCGGGCCGTCCACCGTCTTCTGCGTCGCCGTGGTCGCGTGCACGGTCGTCATCAGCCCGCGCTTGATGCCGAAGCTGTCGTTGAGCACCTTGGCCACCGGGGCCAGGCAGTTGGTGGTGCAGCTGGCGTTGCTGATGATCGCCTGGCCGGCGTAGGTCTTGTCGTTCACGCCGTAGACGAACATCGGCGTGTCGTCCTTGCTCGGTGCGCTCTGGATCACCTTCTTCGCGCCCGCGGCGAGGTGCTTCTGGCAGGTTTCCTTGGTCAGGAACAGGCCCGTCGATTCGACGACGATGTCGGCGCCGACCTCACCCCATTTCAGTTCGGCCGGGTCCTTGACCGCGGTCAGCCGGATCTTCTTGCCGTTGACGATCAAGGTGTTGCCGTCGACCGCGACCGTGCCCTTGAAGCGGCCGTGCACGCTGTCGTACTGCAGCATGTAGGCCAGGTAGTCGGGCTCGAGCAGGTCGTTGATCGCGACGATCTCGAGGTCGGGGAAGTTCTGCACCGCGGCGCGGAACACCATGCGCCCGATGCGGCCGAAGCCGTTGATGCCGAGTCTGAGGGTCATGCGGGTCTCTCCGTCGATCACTTGGAAGCCAGGACCTTGCGCACCGTGTCGACCACGTTCTGCGCGGTGAAGCCGAACAGCTTGAACAGCGCCGGCGCGGGCGCGCTCTCGCCGTAGCGGTCGAGCCCGATCACCGCGGCGCAGCCGTACTTCCACCAGCCGTCGGTGACGCCGGCCTCGACCGCGATGCGCGGCACGCCAGCGGGCAGCACGCTCGCCTTGTACGCGGTGCTCTGGCGGTCGAAGACGCTGTTGCTGGGCATGCTGACGACGCGCACGGCGATCTTCAGCTTGGCCAGTTCGGCCTGCGCGTGCAGCGCGAGCTGGACCTCGCTGCCGGTGGCGATGATCACCGCCTGCGCCTTCTTCTTCAGGCCGACCTCGGCCGGCTCGGCGAGCACGTAGGCACCCTTGGCAATGCCGTCGAGCGCCGCCTTGGGCGCGTAGGGCAGGTTCTGGCGCGACAGCAGCAGCGCGCTCGGTCGCGCATTCTGCGTCAGCGCATGGGTCCACGCGACCGCGGTCTCGGCGGTGTCGGCGGGGCGCCAGACGTCGAGGTTCGGAATCAGGCGCAGGCTTGCCGCATGCTCGACGCTCTGGTGCGTCGGGCCGTCTTCGCCCAGGCCGATGCTGTCGTGCGTGAAGACGTGGACCACGCGGCGCTTCATCAGCGCGGCCATCCGGATCGCGTTGCGACTGTAGTCGCTGAAGGTCAGGAAGGTGCCGCCGTAGGGGATGTAGCCGCCGTGCAGCGCGACGCCGTTCATGATCGCGGCCATGCCGAACTCGCGCACGCCGTAGTTGATGTGGCGGCCGCCATTGGGCTGGCCGTCGTCGGCGAAGCGCAGCGCCGGTGTCGCGCTGGTGTTGGTCAGGTTCGAGCCGGTCAGGTCGGCCGAGCCGCCGAGCATCTCGGGCAGCGCCTGGGTCAGGATCTCGAGCACGATCTGGCTTGCCTTGCGGCTGGCCACGGTCTCGGCCTTCTCGTGCATCGCGATCACCGCGTCGGCCGCGGTCTTCGCGAAGCCTGCAGGCAACTCGCCAGCCATCCGGCGCGTGAACTCGGCCGCCAGCTCGGGATGGGCCGCCTTGTAGGCAGCGAAGCCGGCCGCCCAGCCGGCCTCGGCCTCGGCGCCCCGCGCCTTGGCGTCCCAGGCCGCATACGCTGCCTCGGGGATCACGAACGGCTCGCTGGTCCAGCCCAGCGCCTCGCGCGTGAGCTTGATCTCCTCGGCGCCGAGCGCCTCGCCGTGCGCCTTCGCGGTGCCGCTGCGATTGGGCGAGCCTTTGCCGATCACGGTGCGACAGACGATCATCGTCGGCTTCGTCGCCGAGGCCCGAGCCGCCTTCAGCGCCGCGTCGACCGCGTCAACGTCGTGGCCGTCGATCGGGCCGATCACGTTCCAGCCGTAGGCGGTGAAACGCTTGGGCACGTCGTCGATGTACCAGGGCTGGACCTTGCCGTCGATGCTGATGCCGTTGTCGTCGTAGAGCGCGACGAGCTTGTTCAGCTTCCACGCGCCGGCCAGGGCGCAGGCCTCGTGGCTGATGCCTTCCATCAGGCAGCCGTCGCCGAGGAAGGCGTAGGTGCGGTGGTCCACGATCGCGTGGCCGGGGCGGTTGAACTCGTGCGCCAGCAGCTTCTCGGCCAGCGCCATGCCGACCGCGTTGGTGATGCCCTGGCCGAGCGGGCCGGTCGTCGTCTCGACGCCGGGGGTGACGTCGACCTCTGGGTGGCCTGGCGTCAGGCTGTGCAGCTGGCGGAAGTTGCGCAGCTCACTCATCGCGAGGTCGTAGCCGCTCAGGTGCAGCAGCGCGTAGAGCAGCATCGAGCCGTGGCCGTTGCTGAGAACGAAGCGGTCGCGGTCGGCCCAGTGCGGGTTCGCCGGGTTGTGCTTCAGGCGACGGCCCCAGAGGGCGACCGCGATTTCGGCCATGCCCATCGGCGCGCCGGGGTGGCCGGAATTGGCCTGCTGCACGGCATCCATCGCGAGCGCGCGGATCGCGTTGGCCATCAGGGCAGTGTCGTTGCGGGAGACGTTGGCCATACGCGCGCTGAAGATAAGGGTGGATGGAAGTTCTGATTCTAGGTCTAGCAGGGTGGGCGGCTGGATTTCAGACCTGAATGTCCGGCGCCCACGCTCCCGAGAGCGAGCGCGCTGCGACAATTGCGACTGGATCACTCCGCGGCCGCGACGGCCGCATGACCGCAAGGTAGGCCGTTCGTGAATGAGCCTCGCTCTTTGAAGACTCTGCGCCTGCTGGCCTCGGCGCTGGTGGCAGCGGACATCGTCCTCGTCGGCGCCCTCGCAGGGGCGGTCGAGCTTTCGTCCGCGTCTCAAGGCTGGGCCTTGACTGCGACTGCGCTCGCCGTTGCGGCCACGCTGGCGATCTTCGCACTCGCCTGGCGCTCTTCGATCCGGCTCGAGGCCGCCCTCGAACGCAGCGACGCCGCGAGCGCGCGCCAGCGCGAGATCCTCGACAATCTGGAGGCGGCGCTGGTGCTCTACGATGCCGATGACCGGATCGAGCTCGTCAACGACGAATTCCGCACCCTTTACCCGGCGGTCGCCGACCTCGTCCGGCCCGGCACCCGCTTCGAGTCGTTGCTGCGCGCCAGCGTCGAGCGCAAGCTGATCGGGCCGGCGCAGGCCGACCCCGAGGCCTGGATCACGCAGCGGCTGCGCGAGCACCGACAACCGCACGGCCCGCTGATCCGCCAAATGCCCGACGGCCGCTGGCGACGCATCGTCGAGCAGCGTCTGGCCGACGGCAGCCTGCTCTCGCACAGCATCGACGTGTCTGAGCTCGTCGCCAATGAAGAGGCGCTCGGCGCGGCGCGGCGCGAGGCCGAGCAGGCACGCCAGCGCCTCGTTGACGCGATCGAGGCGCTGCCCGACGCATTCGTCTATTTCGACGCCGAGGACCGGCTCGCGGTCTGCAACCTGCGCTACCGCGAGCTTTACCGCGAATCCGCGCCCGCGATCGCCGTAGGCGCGCGCTTCGAGGACCTGCTGCGCTACGGCCTCGCGCACGGCCAGTATCCGCAGGCGGCCGGGCGGGAATCGGCCTGGCTCGAAGAGCGGCTCCAAGGCCACCGCCAGCCGGCCGGCCCGATCCTGCAGGAGTTGCCGGGCAACCGTTGGATGCGCATCGACGAACGCGTCACGCGCGACGGTGGCGTCGCCGGCGTGCGCAGCGACGTCACCGAACTCGTGCGCCGCGAGCAGGAACTGATCCGCTTGAACGCGCAGCTCGACGCGATGAACGGCGAGCTGGCACGGCTGTCGTCCACCGACGCGCTGACCGGGCTGGCGAACCGCCGCCGGTTCGACCAACGGTTGGGCGAGGAGGTCGCGCGCGCGCAACGCCACGGCCTGCCGCTGGCGCTGCTGATGCTCGATGTCGATCACTTCAAGCGCTACAACGACCGCCACGGCCACCCGGTCGGCGACGCCTGCCTGCGCAGCGTCGCAGCGCTGCTGCGCGACGTGGCGCGCCGGCCCAGCGACCTGGTGGCGCGCATCGGCGGCGAAGAATTCGCGATCCTGCTGCCCCACGACGACGCGGCCGAGGCGCAGCGCGTCGCGGAGCATTGCCTGGCGGCGCTCGACGCCGCGGCGATCCCGCATGGCGACTCGCCGGTGGCGCCGCAGGTCACGATGAGCATCGGCATCGCCGAACTTTCGACGCTGGACCAGCCCGCCACGGCAACGGCGCTGGTCGCGGCCGCCGACAACGCTCTCTACCGCGCCAAGCAGATCGGCCGCCACCGCGTCGTGCGCGACGCGGCTTGACCTGCCGCAAACCGGCCCGGCCACAGCCGGGCACAGTTCGGTCCACGGATTGCCCAGGAGGTTCACCGATGCGCCATCTTGCCCTCGACGTCATCCACGAAGAGCACCAGGCTCTGGCGGCAATGCTGCGCTCGCTGCCGATGCTGCTCGCGCAGGCCCGTCGCGAACAGGTGCTGCCCGACTTCGGCGTGCTGCGCGCGATGCTGTTCTACGTCGACGAGTTCCCGGAACGGCTTCACCACACGAAGGAGAGCGAGTTGTTGTTCCCGAAGCTGCGCGAGCGCGTGCCCGCGCTCGGCTCGGTGATCGACCGTCTCGACCGCGACCACGAGCAAGGCGAGCGCGCCATCCGCGAGCTCGAACACGGACTGCTCGCCTTCGAGGTGATGGGCGAGCCGCGCCGCGCCGAGTTCGAGACCGCGGTCGACCGTTACGTGCGGTTCTACCTCGAGCACATGGCGACCGAGGAAACCGAACTGCTGCCGGCGGCACAGCACGCGCTGAGCGCGGCCGACTGGGCCGAGCTCGACAAGGCCTTCGCCGAAAACCGCGACCCGCTGACCGGCCACGAGCCGGCCGACGACTACCGGCCGCTGTTCAGCAAGATCGTGATGCAGGCGCCGGCGCCGATCGGGCTCGGGACGGCGCACTGAAGGCCGGCGCGCGCACGCGCCGCCGCGTCACTCCGCCAGCGCCAGCGTCGCGGCATCGATGCGCGCCAGCAGTTCGGGCGTGAGCCGGTCGACGAGCGCCATCGCGCCCAGGTTGCCCTGCAGTTGCGCGAGCCCGGACGCACCGGTGATCACGCTGCTGACGCGCGGGTTCTTCGCNGCCCACGCGATCGCGAGTTGAGCCAGCGTGGCGCCGAGCTCGGCCGCGATCGGCTCGAGTTGCGCGACGGCGGCGTTCTTCGTCGCGTCTGTGAGACCGTCACGCAGAAAGGCCATGCTCTCGAGCGAACCGCGGCTACCGTCGGGCACGCCGGTGCGGTACTTGCCGGTGAGCAGCCCCGACGCAAGCGGGCTCCAGGTCGTCAGCCCGAGGCCAATGTCCTCGTACAGGCGCGCGTATTCCTGCTCGACGCGCTTCCTGTGGAACAAGTGGTACTGCGGCTGNTCCACCACCGGCCGGTGCCAGCCGTTGCGGTCGGCGACGTCCCAGGCCGCGCGGATGTCGGCCGCGCTCCATTCGCTCGTGCCCCAGTAATGCGCCTTGCCCTGGGTGATGATGTCGCTCATCGCACGCACCGTTTCGTCGACCGGCGTGTGCGGGTCGGCGCGATGGCAGTAGATCAGGTCGACGTGCTCGAGACCGAAGCGCCGGAGCGAGCCGTCGATCGCTTGCATCAGGTACTTGCGGTTCAGCGTGTCCTTGCGGTTGACGGCGTCGCCGGCGCGGTCCAGACCCCAGAAGAACTTGGTCGACACGACGTAGTTCAGGCGCGGCCAGGCCAGTTGCTTCAGTGCCGCGCCCATCACCTCTTCGCTGCGCCCGCCGGCGTAGACCTCGGCGTTGTCGAAGAAGTTGACGCCGGCGTCGAAAGCGGCGGCCATCATCTCGACCGCATCGGCGGTGTCGACCTGGTTGTGGTACGTGACCCAGGAGCCGAGCGAGAGGGCGCTGACACGCAGGCCGGAGCGGCCGAGACGGCGGTATTGCATGGTCGGTCTTTCGATGTCGGGAGGAAGGCCGGCGAGGTTAGCGCAGGCCGCGCCGACGCGTCGACGCGCCGTCAGCCGCCGACCTCGAGGTACATCAGCGATGTGGTCGCAGTAGCCCGCGATCCGGGCGTCGCGCGCGGCGTCGGCGACCGCGTCGACCCAGCCGCGCAGCGCGACCTGTGCCTCCGTTCCGTCGGCGCGGCGCAAGCTGCGGAACGCGAGGCTGCTGGACGCGAACGCCTGGTCCGGGTTCGACGGCGGCAGGCTCGACGCGCTGGCGTTGGACGAGCTCGCGTCGTGNGTCTTGACGGGCCGGCGCATCGCGATCGTCGCGCGCTCAGGGACGCGGTCCCACTTGCGCAGCGCGGTCGCGGGGGCCATCGAGCGGTCGACCGGGTGGTCCATGCCCAACGTGCTGAGATCGCCGAGGAGCCGATGGCGCGCCTGGCCGCAGCCGCCCGACGCCTTGTCCGGCGTGCGCCGGAGCTCGAAGGCGCGCAGCAGCATCTCGTCGCGCAGGCCCATGCCGCGCGGGTCGTTGCCGCTGGCCAGGCGCAGGAACAGCGGTGAGTAGTTCGTTCCGTCCTCGCGCGCCGTGACGAGCTGGCCCGGGCGCACGCTTGCGNTGCCGTAGCGGAACTCGACCTTCTGCGTGATGAAGGCGCTGGGCGTGCGCCGCACGCCGGCCAGAATCTGCTGCGTCTCGGGGCCTTCGGTGATCTGAAACGTGGCTCGGGCACGGTCGTGAACAGTGTGTCGAAGACCGCCGCGCCCTCGGCCTGGTAGTGCCCGAAGACATCGGGCCATTGCGCACCCAGGAATTCGATCACGCGCGCGACGCGCGTGGGGTCGACCTCGAAGTGCTCGACGATCCGCGAGGCGACCGAAAGGGCCTTCGACACGGGCTCGCCGCTGACGAGGCAATGGCGTGGATGCTGACGCGGATGGTGGCGTCACACGCGCGTTGGCGACATCCCCAGGGGCGCGCGGGCCGGGTCGCCCGCGCGACAGCGGTGCCGCGGCGCCGGACGCGACAATCGTCGCCATGGGAACGCTTTACCTCGTGCGCCACGGGCAGGCCTCGTTCGGTGCTGCCGACTACGACCGCCTGAGCGAGCTCGGCGCGCGCCAGTGCGAGGCGCTCGGGCGCTGGTTTCGCGCGCGCGGCGTCGTCTTCGAAGCAGTGATGCGCGGCACGCTGCGGCGCCACGAACAGTCGCTCGCCGCGTTTGCCCAAGGCTACGGCGAGCTGCCGGCCGAACTGCCCTGGCCGGGGCTGAACGAGTACGACAGCGAGGCNCTGATCCGTACCGTCCACGCNGGGCCGCTCGCCGCGCCCNACACGCCCGAGGTCTACCGCGCGCATTTCCGTCTGCTGCGCGAGGCGCTCGCGCGCTGGATGGCCGGCGCGACCGAGCCCGAGGGCATGCCGAGCTACGCCGACTTTGTCGCCGGCATCGTGGGCGCGCTCGACCACGTGCGCGCGCGCAATCAGGGCCAGGTGCTGATGGTGTCGAGCGGAGGCCCGATCGCCACCGCCGTCGGCCGGGTGCTGGGCACGCCGGCCGAGACGACGATCGAGCTGAACCTGCGCATCCGCAACAGCGCGCTGACCGAATTCGCGTTCACGCCCAAGCGCCATGCGCTGGTGAGCTTCAACCACCTCCCGCACCTGGACACGCCCGAGCGCGCCGACTGGATCACACACGCCTGAGCGCACAGCGCGGCGCCGCGGCAGCGGCGCCGGGTGTGTGCGCTCACCGGTCGTCCATCATGATCCGGGCGAAGTTGGCGACGTCGAGGACGCCGACGCCTGTGGCCGGCTCGTAGCCGGGCACGCCGCTGTAGAACCAGTTGTCGCCCGCGGTTACATCGCGCAGCGGGGCGTGCCCGCCGCCGTAGCCCTGACCGTTGCGCGCGAGCGCGTAGAGCGCGAAGTTCCACAGCCCGGTGCGGCCGCGCGCGCCCTGGTCGATGACCGCCGCGACGCCGTTCAGCTGCGGCGCGACGAAGCTGGTGCCGCCGTAGTAGGCAGACACGCCGAAGCCTGTCTGGTCCGAGGTGTAAACGACGAGGTAGCCGGTCTGCGGGTCGGCGTTGGCCGAGACGTCGGGCACGTTGCGGCCGGCGAAGCCGGCCGGCAGCGTGACGTAGTCCTGCGCCGGACTGACGGTGAAGTCGGTGAAGGTCTGGCCCGGCTCGGTGTTGCGCATCCCGGGCACGCCACGCTGGTAGAGCGGTCGCCGGACGTACGAGCTGACGCCGCCGCCGCTGCCGCCGGGGAAGATGCCGCACGAGATGTCGTCATAGCCGAGCGCGGCGCACAGGCCGCTCAGATACGACCAGCCCCAGGCCTGTTCGCTCGCGATCTGGATGACGTACGGTCCATTCGACGTGCCGTAGTCCTGCTCGCCGGGCAGTGTCGTGCCGCCGGCCGCCGTGATCCAGGCCGCCGATGCCGGCGCACCGACGCCCAGCGTCTTCGAGAAGTACGGCACCGGCGTGATGCCCGGATTGTTCGGCTCGTAGGCACCTGAGTCACCCGCAGCCGCGAAGCCCGATTGGCCCTGCACCGCCGCCTGCAGGAAGAGCGAGCCTTGCGCATCGAGGACCTCCTGCGCGCGACGACGCAGCAGGACGGTGGACTGCGTGTCCCAGTACTCCCACAGGCCCCAGCTGACAGAGAAGCTGTCCGCCCGGTTGTCGGAGATTGCATGCGCGAAGGCATCGACAAAGCCCTGGTCGGTGTTCGGCGCCTGGTAGACAACGACCTTCGCGCCCGGCGCAAGGCCGCCCGACTGCTCGACGTCGAGCGTGGTCTCGATCGAGCCCGAGTCGTCGCTTGGCACGCCGGGGCCGCCGTCGACATCGACCACGCGGATTCGGTTCGGGTCGACCGACAGTCCCAGCCCGGACCAGTAGGCGTAGGCGTCGCTGGGTGTGAAGCTTGCCAGGGTCACGATGCCCAAGGTTCGGCCGGCGCCGGTGATGCCCTTGGCATAGAGCGGTGCGACGTCGTAGTACTGCGCGAAGTCGCTCACCGTCCACTGCCCGGGCGGGTTCAGCGTCGCGCTGGCATGCGTGACCGGCTGCAGCCGGTGCGTGCCCAGCGCCGCGTGGCGCAAATTGGGCCGGAACAGCGGTCGGCTGTCCAGGCCGAAGATGCCCTCGACGCCGGCGGCGACGGCGGCCGACGCCACGGCCGGCTCGACCTGCGGCGCATGGAAGCGGTAGGCCGGCGTGCGCCCATGGGCCGCAACCTCGTACTGGCGTAGCCGGGTATTGAAGGCGCTCTGCACCGCAGCAGGGCTGCCGCTGATTTGCAGCACGCGGCCCGCCGTCACGTCGACGCTCAGGCCCAGGGCGCGGAAGTAGGCGCCCGCCGCTGCCACCGTGGCCGGCGTCGGCCCGAAGCGTTGCTGGAACTGGGCCGGACTCAGGAACTGCCGGTACTGCGCCTGACCCGGCGTGTGCTGGGCCGCGACCAAGGCCTCGAGCTGGGCCACGTTGCGCAGCTTGAGCAGCACCGAGACCGTGATCGGCGCGCCGGTGGTTGCCANTGCACCGAGGTCCTGCGGGGCCGGTGTCCGAGCGGTCGGGAACGGCTTGCCGGCCTGCGCCGCCGGGGTCATGGCGCACAGCGCCGCCGCGGCGAGCAGGGACCAGGTCGCGTGCTCGAAGGTCAAGGTTCGGGTCCGCAGTCGGTGTGTCATGGCGTCTCCTGGAAGCGGCGCTCGTGGCGCCTGTCGATCGACGAAGCGCCGGGCCGATCGGCCCGGCGAGCAGAGCGCAGCGCGGGCCGCGCGGATATGTAAATCCGGATACATCTTGTGGTCATTCCGGGTCACTCTGTCAAGGCCGACACGGCGAGAGGGTTGTTGAGATCGACCTGCCCGGAGATCGCGACGCAGCCCCCGGCGCGGCGAATAATGGACGCCATGAATCCGCTCGCTCTGCGCATCGCGGTCGTCGGCGCCGGACCGGTCGGCCTGGTCCTCGCGCTGCAGGCCGCGCGGTCGCTGCCACACGCCCGAATCACCGTCTTCGACGCCCGGCCAGCCGAACGCGACGTCTCGGCCGACCCGCGCACGCTGGCACTGTCGCTGGGTAGCGTGCAGGTGCTGCGTCGGCTGCGGGCCTGGCCGGGTGATGCGGCGCAGCCGATCACCGAGGTTCATGTCTCGCAGCAGCCGCCGTCCTTCGGCGACGCCGAACTGCGCCTGCGCGCCCAGGACCTGGCCGTGCCGCTGCTCGGCGCGGTGCTCGCCTACGGCGCGCTCGTCGCGCCGCTGCAGCGCGCCTGGGAGGCGGCCGTCGCCGAAGAACCCGAACGGCTGCGCTCTTGTTTCGGCACGCCGGTCGCGGCAATCGAGCCGCTGCCCGACGGTGTCGAGGTCGATGCCGGTGTCGCCGAGGCCTTCGACCTCGCCGTGGTCGCCGAGGGCGGAGTGTTCGGCGATCAGCCGGGCAAGACGATCCAGCACGACTACGGCCAGACGGCCTGGGTCGGCCAGGTCGAGATCGAAGGCGGCACGCCGGGCACCGCGTTCGAACGCTTCACGCGTCACGGCCCGGCCGCTCTACTGCCGCTGGCGCAGGGGCGTGCGGCGCTGGTCTGGTGCGTGAGCAGCGTCGACGACCCGGTGCGCGGGCTGAACGACGCGCAACGCCTCGCGGTGCTGGCGAACGTCTTTCCGGCCGCGGCCGGGCGGCTCGTGACGCTGTCGCCGCTGAAGGACTTCGCGCTCGGGCTTAACGCCGAGCGCACGCTCGTCGACGGCCACAGCGTGCGCATCGGCAACGCCGCGCAGACGCTGCACCCGGTCGCCGGTCAGGGCCTGAACCTGGGCCTGCGCGACGCGCAGGCGCTCGTCGATGCACTGCGCTTCGCCGCCGACGTCGGCGCCGCACTGCGCCGCGTCGAATGGGCGCGCGCGCCGGACCGCTGGGCGACGATCGCCGCCACCGACTTCCTCGCGCGCAGCTTCACCTGGCAGGCGCCCGGGCTGGCGCTGGCGCGCGGCCTCGGGCTGGCGGCGCTGCAGGCGCTGCCCCCGGCCAAGCACTGGCTCGCGCGGCGCATGATGTTCGGTCTGCGCTGAGCCGCCCGGCCGAGTGAATTCAGAGCCGCCGGTGCGCCAGCGCCGGCAGTTGGCTGCGCACCTGGGCGATGCGCGCGGGGTCGAGCTCGGCGATCACGACACCCTCGCCTTCCTCGCGGCACGCGACGACCTCGCCCCAAGGGTCGACGATCATGCTGTGGCCCCAGGTGCGGCGCCCGTTCTCGTGCGTACCGCCTTGCGCGGCGGCGAGCACGTAGCACTGGTTTTCGACCGCGCGCGCGCGCAGCAGCAGCTCCCAGTGAGCGCGCCCGGTCGTCCAGGTGAATGCGGCCGGGACGCACAGCAGCTCGCAGGGCGGGGTCATCAGAGCGCGGTACAGCTCGGGGAAGCGCAGGTCGTAGCAGATCGACAGTCCGACCCGGATCGGCCCGGCCTGCAGCGCCACCGGCTCGTGGCCGGCGCGCAGCGTGCGCCCTTCGTCGTAGCGCTCGCGCCCGTTGTCGAACGCGAACAGGTGGAGCTTGTCGTAGCGCGCCGCGAGCCGGCCGTCGGGCGCGTAGACGCCGTTGCTGTTCAGCGCGCGCTCGGCGTCACCAGGCGCGCCGGGCGCGCGCAGCGGCAGCGTCCCGCCCACCAGCCAGAGCGCGTGCCGGCGCGCGGTGTCGGCCAAGAAGCGCTGGATCGGCCCGTCGCCCGGGGTCTCGGAGTGGGCGAGCTTGTCGCTGTCCTGCCGGCCCATCAGGCAGAAGTACTCGGGTAGCGCCACCAGCGCGGCTCCGGCGGCGGCGGCCTGGGCGACGAGGCGCGCGGCGGCTTCGAGGTTTCGCCCCACGTCGGGCGTGGACACCATCTGGACGGCAGCGATCTTCATGCGCGCCATTGTCGAGCCGCGGCAGATTCCTTGCGTTGCAGGCAGAATTCCCGCCAGCCACAGGGAGACCGGCACTGCCCACGCAGCGCACGGCAGATCGATGAACGGGGATTCGGAGGGCGGCCAGATGCCAGCGGGTGAGCGCGTCGACGCGGCGCGTCCGGCAATGCCGCGCGCCGAAGCCGGGCACAGCCGCTTCGTGCAGCGCATCCGCCGCCGCTACGCCGCCGAGCGCGGCCTGTTGCCCGCGGGGGTGCCCGGCTTCGAGACGATCACCGCGCTGGTGCTGGCGCTGCAACAGTGCGGGCGCGACCTCCCGTCCGCGCTGCGCGTCGCGCGCCAGCTCGTGCTCGAGCGCCTCGCCGAGCTCGACATCGAGCACGACGCGCCGCTCGACGCCGTGACCGGCGCGATGACCGCGCTCGCCGAAGCGACGCTCGAGATTGCGCTCGCGCAGGCCTTGCGCGACGCCGACGAGCGCCACGGCGCGCCGCTCGGGGCCGACGGCCGGCGCGTCGATTTCTGGATCGTCGGCATGGGCAAGCTCGGCGCGCGCGAGCTCAACGTCTCGTCCGACATCGACCTCGTTTACGTCTACGAGGACGACGGCCAGACGCAGGGCGCGCGGCCGACCTCATCGCACGAATACTTCGCCTTCGTCGCCAAACGGCTATACGCGCTGATCGGCGACGTCAGCGATGACGGCTTCGTCTTCCGCGTCGATCTCGCGCTGCGCCCGAACGGCAACTCCGGGCCGCCGGTGGTGAGCCTGGCGATGCTGGAAGAGTACTTCCAGGTACAGGGCCGCGAGTGGGAGCGCTTCGCCTGGCTGAAGAGCCGCGTCGTCGCGCCGCGCGCGGCGGTGGCGAGCGGGCGCGCGCTTCAGTTGCGCAGCCTGGTCACGCCCTTCGTCTACCGGCGCTACCTGGACTACGGCGTCTTCGAAGGGCTGCGCCAGCTGCACCGCAAGATCCGCGACGAGGCGCAGCGCCGCGCCGCCGGCCGACCCGAGCGCGCCAATGACGTCAAGCTCTCGCGCGGCGGCATCCGCGAGATCGAGTTCATCGTCCAGCTGATGCTCGTCGTGCGCGGCGGCCAGTTCCCCGAGATCCGCACGCGCAGCACCTTGCGCGGGCTCGAGCGGCTGGCCGCACGCGGGCTCATGAAGCCCGACACCGCTGCGAAGCTGGCCGAGGGCTATCGCTTCCTGCGCCGCGTCGAGCACCGGATCCAGTACCTCGACGACCAGCAGACCCACCTGCTGCCGGGCGGCGACGGCGACCTGGCCTGGATCGCGCGTAGCCTGGGCCTCGCCTGCCAGAAGGGGCCCGAACGCGACACCTGCGAGCTGCTCGACCGCTACGGCGAGGTGCGAGAGCTGGTCGCCGCCGAGTTCGACGCGCTGCTACACGACGGC
>JGI20214J51650_10001701_pt1 | contig 13996 bp, 6 predicted proteins | sample WetSurMetagenome_FD_51650 | JGI IMG/M metagenome (IMG submission 51650) | reverse complement strand
CTTAACTATTGCTTTAATTTCGTGCAGCAAGGCGAATAATGACGTAATCCCTGATGTTTTTGTTGATTTTACGATTAATCTGACGGATCCGGAATTTGTTAACCTTTCCTTTATAGGGATTTCAGATACAGTCGATGNNTCAACTAATAACTGGGGTTACAGATCAGCCGGGTATGACGGGAATGGGATCATTATTTACAGCGGTCCGGATAAATATTATGCCTACGATAGGACATGCCCTTACGATTTAGTTGCGAATAGCCTCAGTGTCAAAATCAAAATTGACGGATCACCTTATGCTACATGCCCTTACTGCGGCACCAAATATTCTCTTTTAACATATGGAACTCCAATATCCGGCTTGGGAAAGTATCCATTAAAGAATTACAATACCAGTTTTGATGAAGATAGGTTTATAAGAGTGTGGAACAAATAACCTCTCCCTGAATCTCTCCCCCAGGAGGGAGGGACTTTTTTTTCTTAAAATAAATTTCCTGCTCCCCTTCACTCTTGCGAGAAGGAGTTGGGGATGAGGTGTTAGTAACGATAATGATCAGCCTTATATGGCCCGTTCTGCTCCACTCCAATATAATCAGCCTGTTCCTTTGTCAGCCTGGTAAGTTTTACTCCCAGCTGGTCTAGGTGCAGCCTTGCAACCTCTTCATCGAGGTATTTCGGGAGCCTGTAGACTCCGATCTTGTAATCTTTTTTCCAGAGGTCGAGCTGGGCAAGAGTCTGATTGCTNAATGAGTTGCTCATCACAAATGAAGGGTGCCCGGTTGCACATCCAAGATTCACAAGTCTGCCTTCAGCAAGAAGGAAGATCGCATGGCCGTCGGGAAATACATATTTGTCCACCTGAGGCTTAATGTTCACTTTTCTGATTCCTTTCATCTCATTAAGAGTGTCAACCTGTATCTCGTTGTCAAAATGGCCAATATTGCATACAATTGCCTGATCCTTCATTTTCAGCAGATGATCGAGGGTAATTATATCCCTGTTCCCGGTTGCGGTTACATAGATATTGCCTTCGCCAAGAACATCCTCTACCGGTTTCACTTCAAATCCTTCCATCGATGCCTGCAAAGCGCAGATTGGATCAATTTCGGTTATGATTACCCGTGCACCGTATGCTCTCATCGATTTGGCGCAGCCTTTACCAACATCACCATAACCGCAGACCACAACAACTTTACCTGCAATCATCACATCAAGTGCTCTCTTCAGACCATCGGCAAGTGATTCGCGGCAGCCATACANATTATCAAATTTCGATTTGGTAACCGAATCATTAACATTTATTGCCGGAACCAGAAGTTCGTTATTTTCCATCATCTGATAAAGTCTGTGAACACCTGTNGTTGTCTCCTCCGATATACCTTTAAGTTCACTTACAGTCCTGTGCCATTTCCCCGGTTCACTGGAAAGCAGTCCCTTCAGAGTTGCGAATATTATTCCTTCCTCCCTGCTCGATGGTTCCTTGTCAAGAAATGCAGGATCATTTTCAGCTTTATAGCCGAGATGCACAAGCAGAGAAGCGTCGCCACCGTCATCAACAATCAGGTTGGGACCTTTGCCATCCGGAAAAGACAGCGCCCTTGCAGTACACCACCAGTATTCTTCAAGTGTTTCGCCCTTCCAGGCAAAAACCGGTATTCCTTTTTCAGCAATTGCTGCTGCTGCATGATCCTGAGTTGAGAAGATATTGCAGCTTGCCCATCTCACATCAGCACCAAGTTCAACAAGTGTCTCGATCAGAACAGCTGTCTGTATCGTCATGTGAAGTGAACCGGTAATCCTTGCCCCCTTCAGTGGCTTTTCAGAGGAATATTTTTTCCTTATGGCCAAAAGGCCCGGCATCTCCTTTTCCGCAATCTCAATTTCTTTCCTTCCGAAGGATGCAAGTGAAATATCTTTAACCGCGTATAGTTCTGTGTCGACAAGTATATTCATTTATGAATTTTTTATTTGATTTAACGGATGCAAAGTTAAACAATTATTTTGATGGTCTGTTCAATCCAGCAACCTGAGGGCTGCCTCTTTGTCAAGTTTCATCTGCATGGCAAGATGCTCAGTGTCTTTAAATTTCCTCTCTTCCCTAAGCCTGTATCTGAAGATTACTGTGATAACGCAGCCGTACAGATCAGCATCAGACCCAAAAATATTCACTTCAATCGATTTTTGTGTCCTGTCATTATTTACGGTGGGATTATAGCCTATGCTGAGCATACCCGGAAATTTTAAATTACTATACGTTACTTCGACGGCATAAACTCCATCGNCAGGGATAAGCTTGAAGATATCGGCAGGTTTTATGTTTGCAGTCGGAAAACCTAATTTATGCCCTATTTTGCGGCCCTCAACCACTATTCCGGACAGTTTATAATTGTATCCCAGCAACCTGCCCGCGTCTTCTACCCTGCCCTGAATGAGTGCTTCCCTGATAGTAGTTGAACTTATAATCCCTTCCTGAGCGTAAATTCCTTCAACCTGCTCTATTTCAAANTTATACATCTCAGAACATTCGCGGATNTTTTTGAAGTCACCTCCCTTGTCCTTTCCAAAGTGGTTATCATAGCCTACCAACAGATGTTTCACACCAATTTTTCCGAATAGTATCTCCCCTATGAAATCGGCAGCGTCCATATTTCCCAGTTCCCTGGTAAAATTCATGATTATCAGGTGATCAATACCCGATAGTTCCAGAAGCTCTTTTTTTTCATCTATTGTCGAAAGTGAGAATGGTTCTTCTTTCTTTTCTGAAAGCACAAGTCTGGGGTGTGGATTAAAAGTAATTACAACCGATTCACCATCACCCTCCCTTGCTCTTAACACAAGNCGTTCGAGAAGTGCCCTGTGCCCAAGATGCACGCCGTCAAAAACTCCAACGGTGACGAAAGGGTTTCTCAGGTTCAGATTTTCATATTCATAATGAACTATCATATTAATTTCATCTTGAGGGAGTAAAATTAATAAAGCCGGTGAAAACGGGACAATTAAGTAATTTAGTTTTTGTAATTTTATAGAAAGTATCCCACTTAATAAAATTATCATGAATCCTGTCAAGTTCTATTTATCTGATCCATGGCTTGAGCCCTTCAAAGGTATTATCGAAAGCCGGATTAATAAATGCATCCTTAAGGAGGACCACCTTACCGGAAACGGGAATCTCATGGAATTTGCCATGGGCCATTATTACTACGGACTTCATCATGGTCCCGAAGGCTGGACCTTTAGGGAATGGGCTCCGAATGCAGAGAAAATATTTCTCACCGGGATATTCAGCGACTGGAAAGAAAAACCCTCATTTAAACTCAACAGGATAAACGAATATGGTGACTGGGAGATAAAACTGCCTCCTGATTCCCTGAAACATGGAGATCTTTACAAACTCTCGGTTCACTGGAAAGGTGGAAAAGGGGAGCGTATTCCATCGTATGCAACACGCCTTGTTCAGGACGAAAACACAAAAATATTCACTTCTCAGGTCTGGTACCCTGAAACGCCATACAAATGGAAGATCAAAGATTTCAGGGCAGAAGTTACTGCCCCTGTGATATATGAGGCTCACATAGGAATGGCCACCTCTGAAGAAAAAATCGGGAGCTATAGTGAATTTGCAAGCAAGGTCCTGCCATTAATCGTTAAAGACGGATACAATACAATCCAGCTGATGGCAATACAGGAGCATCCGTTTTACGGGTCNTTCGGCTATCATGTTTCAAGCTTTTTTGCAGCATCATCGAGGTTCGGGACACCAGAGGATCTTAAAGCATTGATTGACAAGGCNCACGAATCAGGTGTAAGGGTGATTATGGACCTGGTGCATTCACACTCAGTTAAAAATGTAAATGAGGGACTTGGACTCTTTGACGGATCGCCGGGACAGTATTTTCACACGAACGAAAGAAGGAATCACATAGCCTGGGACTCATTATGTTTCGATTACGGCAAGGACAATGTGATGCATTTCCTTTTATCGAACTGCAGGTACTGGCTCGAAGAATATAAATTTGACGGATTCAGGTTCGACGGCATTACAAGCATGATATATTATAACCACGGGCTGGAAAAGAGTTTTACAGCATATAATGATTATTTCGATGGCGGACAGGATGAAGATGCCCTTGTTTATCTTTACCTGGCCAATAAAATGATCCATGAATTTAAGCCTGGCGCATTAACTGTAGCAGAGGAAATGAGCGGCATGCCCGGTATTGCAGCAGATACTTCNAGACAAGGTTATGGTTTCGACTACAGGCTTTCGATGGGAGTTCCCGATTTCTGGATCAAGCTTGTAAAGGATACCCCCGATGAAAACTGGGATATGAGTCATCTGATCCATGAGCTCACGCAGCACAGGCCCGAGGAGAGAATAATTTCGTACTGTGAATCGCACGACCAGGCTCTGGTTGGCGATAAAACATTGATTTTCCGTATGCTGGATGCCGAGATGTACACAGGCATGGCAAAAACATACCATAGTTTCTCAATGGACAGGGGCATCGCCCTGCACAAAATGATCAGGCTTTTAACATTCAGCGCATCGGGCGGCGGATACCTGAATTTCATGGGAAACGAATTCGGTCATCCTGAATGGATCGATTTTCCAAGGGAAGGTAACAACTGGAGCTATAAATATGCCCGCCGCCAGTGGAATCTCGCCCTGAATGAAGATCTTAAGTATTCATTCCTGTTGAATTTCGATAATGCGATGATAAGGCTTCATAAAGAATTCAGGATCCTGGATGACCTGTATGTAAACAGGATCTATGATAACAATTATGATAAAGTAATTGCTTTCTCAAGAGGCGAGTTTGTTCTTGTTTTTAATTTCCACCCGACCAACTCATTTACAGATTATGGCATACCTGTCAAAGGGAAATTCAAAATAATCCTCGATTCTGATGACCCCGGATTCGGAGGTTTTGACAGAGTCAACAGGAATTCGTACTATACATCAACAAGAAAGGCAGCAAAGCCAACACTCGATCAGCCTTTCTACCTTTATCTTTATCTTCCCTCACGTTGTGCCCTCGTTTTAAAGAGGGAAACCGTAAAGAGAGCCATTGATATTTAATCGATCCACCTGAGCAGGTAAAAATCCTGCTTATGCGGAAGATCCTTGTGCCTCGGATATATTCTTATTCCGTAGAAAAATGTTCCGGCTTTCTCAGGAATAAGATTTGCCCTGTAGAGGCATTTGCCGTTTTTGCTGCTGACAAGCTTGAACTCCTGGCTGTCGACAAATTCATATTCGCCCTGCTTGTTCAGATGAGTAAAAACGAATTCCACCCCCACATTGTCCTTTGGAATTTTCTTGATGTCAAGTGCTATTTCGGCATGGTAATCGTGACCTGAATGATAGACGTTTTCCTGGGGCCGTTCGAAATTATAATTCAAAACCTCAATATTATCCCATTCGTCCTTCATATTCTTTTTCCAGGAAGCTATTGCCTTTGCTTTCTCAAAATTATTTACTGTAAGGAATTTATTCCTTGGCCAGAGTTTCAAATAATACCTTTCAATATAATCATCCAGCATCCTCCTCATTGTAAATTCCGGAGCTATCTTCACCATCGTGTTCTTAATAAGGCTTATCCATTCAACCGGAATCCCAACTTCGTTTTTTGAATAATATGCCGGAACTATCTCATATTCAAGCATATTGTAGATTGTTTCAGCATCTACATCATCCTGAAGGTCCTGATTGTTGAAGGATTTTTTCTTTGGAAGGGCCCAGCCGGCATAGGCGCGGTAACCTTCAACCCACCAGCCGTCGAGGACGCTGAAATGTATCGTTCCGTTCATCACAGCTTTTTCGCCGCTTGTTCCTGAGGCTTCAAGCGGTCGTGTAGGTGTATTGAGCCAGATATCGACACCTCTGACAAGCTGCTTTGCCAGTTCAATGTCATAGTTTTCAAGGAAAAGGACTTTCCCCGCAAACTGAGGCATCTGCGATATTTCGAAGACTCTTTTGATCAGATCCTGTCCCCCTCCGTCATGAGGATGGGCTTTCCCGGCATAGATGAACTGTACCGGCCTGTCGGGATCATTTACAATTCTTGCAAGCCTGTCGAGATCCCTGAACAGCAGCGAAGCTCTTTTGTAGGTCGCAAACCTTCGGGCAAAACCTATAGTAAGGGCCTTATCATTAAGATGGGTGCTGATGTTGAGCAATGTCCTCGGACTTACGTGCTTGTCGATCATGTCCGATTGCAGCCTTTTGCGGATATTAACGAAGAGTTGCTTTTTTAATCCGGTTTTTATATCATAAACCGTTTTATCATCAAGGGTGTACAATTTTTCCCAAAGGCTTCTGTCGGTCTGGTCAAAATTAACAGTACCGGTCAGCTGTTTATAGATCGTCTGCCATTCGGGAGCGATCCAGGTGGGATGATGAACCCCGTTCGTTACGTAACCTATGTATAGTTCTTCTTTGAGGTAGCCGGGCCAGAGTTTGTTGAACAAGCCCTGGGTAACCTGACCATGCAGTTTACTGACGCCATTCAGTTCCTGCGACATATGAGTGGCAAGATAGCTCATATTGAATTTCCTGTCTGCCTCTCCGGGGCACCTGCCAAGCGCCATAAGCTCATCCCATGAAATATTGAGCCTGGCGTGATAATGAGAAATGTATTTTCTTAAAAGATCCTCTTCAAATGCATCATGACCTGCAGGAACCGGAGTATGGGTTGTGAAAAGTGTTGATGAGCGGATTGCTTCGATAGCCTGATCAAATGTCAGGTGATATTCTTCAATCAGCTTTCTGATGCGTTCGAGGCTGATAAATGCCGAATGTCCTTCATTACTGTGATAGAGATCGGGTTTCAGACCCATTGCTGTAAGAGCCCTTATGCCGCCGATGCCAAGAATAAGTTCCTGCTTAAGACGGTTCTCGTGATCTCCACCGTAGAGGTAATGAGTTATTGAACGGTCCTCGGCAGAATTGTCATCAAAATCAGTGTCAAGTAAAAAAAGTGAAACCTTCCCGACTTTGGCTTCCCAGATACGCACATTCACGCTTCTCCCGGGCCATACTATATTTACTGTAAGATGTTTCCCCTCAGGGTCCTTGACGGGCATTATCGGGAGGCGCGAGAACTCTTCAGCCTCATAAATTGTAAGCTGTTCGCCCCTTGGCCCGAGTTTTTGCTTGAAATACCCGAACCTGTACAAAAGCCCGATACCGTAAATGTGAAAGTTCGAATCGCTTGCTTCCTTAAGATAATCGCCTGCAAGGATACCAAGACCTCCTGAATATATTTTAAGACAAGGGTGAATTCCGAACTCCATGCTGAAGTAAGCCACTGACGGCTTATCTGAATCATCAGGCCTGTTCAGATAATCTTTGAATTTTCTGACAATTTTATCAAGATCCGCAATAAACTCTTCATCATCTTCAAGAACAAGGAGCCGCTTGTAATCGATCTTTTCAAGAAGCAGCTTTGGATTATGCTGTACCTCGTCCCACAGTGAAGGGTCCATTCTCCTGAACAACGACTCGGCATCCCAGTTCCACGACCACCAGAGATTGGCTGAAAGCTCCTTCAGAGATGCCAGTTTATCAGGAACATCGCTCTGTACGTATATATCCTTCCATACAGGGATCTGATGAGGTTTCCTGATCTTCAGGTCGGGAGCCTCAACAAATTGTGCAAAATCCCTTGGTTCATCTCTCCTTTCGCTGCTATGGGTAAGTGCAATTTCGTAAGCGTCAAAATAACGCTTAACCAGATTGTCCCACATAGCTATCCTTGATGTCTCATGCGCTTTGAATCTTGCTTCCTCTATTTCACCATCTGAGAGACCTATATATTTCCGGATGAATTTTCTGATCTCACCAACTACTTCCTTTTCGTTATCATCTGTTCTCTCTACAATAGCGATACCATTTCCGTGATCCTTATAGTACTCCCTTACCCACAGGCCAAAGCCTGAAAGAGAGGTGGTAACTGTCGGAATAGAAAACATAAGGCTTTCAAGCGGAGTATATCCCCATGGTTCATAATACGACGGAAAAACCGTCAGGTCAAATCCGATCAGCAGATCAAAATATGAGAGATTAAAGATTCCGTCATTCCCATTCAGATATGAGGGTGCAAAAATGATCTTTACCTTTAAATTCTGGCTGTTTGTCAGGCGATTGACCTTAATGCTCTGAAGAACCGGATCGGTGTCAGGGTAATGGAGGCTATGCGTGAGATATTTTTCGGTTCCGCTGTTCTGTCCGTTATTGTACAGGATATCAATGAGATCCTGTCGTGGACCCTTATGATATGCAGGGATAAGGATAAAGGTCACACATTCTCTTGGCAGCTCACTATCCTGATTTAATTCACCAAGCGAATCAATAAGGATATCCACTCCTTTATTGTGGAACTCGTATCTTCCGCTGTTCGCAACAAACATGCAGTTATCAGAGAGCCGGTAACCAAGAACGGCCTCTGCAACTGCTCTTAGTTTGGATCGTGCTGCCTGCCGCTTCTCCCCGAATGATTCAACCGGAGGAACAAAAGAGTCTTCAAAGCCGTTTGGGGTAACCAGATCGACGTCTTTACCAAGAAAAAATGAGCACTCCCTGGATGTTATCTCGCTTACGGTGGTGAAAACGTCTGCCTCGGCAGCCGATGTTTTCTCAAGTGATTGTTTAGCAACGACATTGAATTCGCGTGAAATCTGTACAGGGTTGTATTCTTTCATTTTTCCGTACAGGGGCCTGTTGTTGCCGGCAATGCATCTGCCCAGGACTGTTGCATGTGTAGTGAAGGCAGTTGCTATCCATGGTGCGAATTTTTCCAGGTAGAGAATTCCTGTACCTGTCATCCACTCATGGAACTGTGCAATAATATTATGACGGTCGTGATAGCATGAAGTGAAGCTTTCAATTACTTTTCCTGCGCCATAGCCAAAGAGGGCAGGTTCGACATAATCCCACTGGCCGGTTATGCTGTCAAGTTTATAAGTTTCCCAGAATTTGGCAAATATCTCATTCTGCTGGCCAAAGTAGGGGGTGAAATCTATTAAAAATACGATAGGTTTTCCGGCAATGTTCCATCGTCCGGTTTTGACTCTTAGTCCTTCATTTGCTGCAAGAATCCGCCATTCCGGGAATAGAGTATCATCAGGGATAAATTCAGGATTCGTCACCTCTTCCCTCCAGACGTCAGGGCCTATAAGTATAAAATTGTCACCAAGTTCATTTACAATATTCAGAGCTTTTGTTGAGATTACAGTATGAATCCCTCCGACCTTGTTACAAACTTCCCAACTGGTCTCAAAAATTAGTTCAACATTCATTATTAAAAATATTGGTTCAGATTAATATAACTAGACTTCTATTTGATTTTTTTTGGTTTGACAGCTTTTGTGGTTTTTGCCTTTCTGGTGCTTTTAACTTTTGTTGCGGATAGCCTTGCGGTTTTCTTTTTAGCCGGAGCCTTTTTCTTAAGGCTTTCGATCTGGCTTGTCTGCAGATCAATTATTGATTCTTTTTCCTTGATAAGATTATTAAGCTTTGAGATCTCATTTTGCGTTTCTCTGTCGGGAATAAAACGATTGAGCCTGATCTCAAAATCGCTTAATACATTCATATAATTCATAAACGCGTCATAAGGAGTATCATAGGGATTGAAATATGCATGAACTGCCCCGTCGGAAAAGAACTTTGTGGCCATATAGTAAAAATGATCGCTGGCCTGGAGATATTCCCAGTCCTTTTTTATCTGGACATCTTCACACTGGTTGACTTTATCAGTCATCTGGTACAGCTTTTCAAGGGCTGCTACCTGAAGTTCATTTCCATGCCATGCTGTTATATCGCGTTCTTCGTCAGCCCATGAAATTGGGGAGGGGACACTGATAGCTGAAACAGGCTGAAGATAGTCTGTAACCTCTGTCGGAGTCATAAACTTGAATGGGGTCTTTTTCAGGATCGCACCGGGCAGATGCTGAATAAAATCGAATATCCCGGTACTCTTATGATTGTGTTCCCCAAAGGTCTCATAATCAAGGAAAACATTTATCAGTTCGCTTTTAGGAGCAAGTTTATTAATCCACGACGCATATTTATCAGCTGTCAGCGGCCATTCGGCCCAACTCCGGTTTGAGAACCTGAATGCAATATCATCGCTCAGCACAAAATTCCTGAGAAGGATTTTCAGTCGCGGATTAACTGAATTACAATACAGGTAATTAGGGCTTTTCCATCCCAGGACATGCTTGGCTCCTTCTGTGAGCATCGATTTAAAGCCCATATCAGCCACCCATGAACCAATCTGGTCTGAATAGATTAATTCTGTGTTCCTGAACGATGTTGTTTCAATGCCAAGAAATTTCTTCATCATTTCCCTGTGGGAATTAATCTGGCGCTCAAATTCACTCCTTGTTTTAATTGATGCCAGTGAATGAGATTCAGTCTCGGCAAGAAATTCCACCATTCCGGTATCAGCAAGTTTCTTAAACGACTCCAGCACTTCAGGTGCATAAAGGCGAAACTGGTTTATTACCAAACCTGTAAGGGAAAAAGTTACTTTAAACTTTCCCTTGTTNTTCAGGATCAGATCGAGCATGATTTCATTGGCCGGGAGATAACAATTCTCTGCCACCTTTCTCATGATTGACTCATTCGAGAAATCATCATAATAATAATGGTCATGACCCAGGTCAAAGAACCTGTATCGTTTTAGCCTGAATGGCTGATGGACCTGAAAATAAAAGCATATTGCTTTTTTGCCTGTTAAAATCATATCTAGTTCTTATTTTGCCAAATCACTCTGTAATAAATATCCCTGACGTGCCTTGCTGAATTATCCCATTTCAGCCTTACCACTTCTTCCTTGCCATTCTTGATGAACATCTTCGAAAGGGCAGGATAGTTCAGGATGCCATAAATTGCATCGGCCATTGCGTCGATATCCCAGAAATCCGTCTTAACGGCATGCGTCAGTATTTCGGAGACTCCCGACTGTTTGCTGATTATAACCGGAACATTTGATTGCATGGCCTCGAGNGGNGAGATNCCAAACGGNTCGGAGACCGATGGCATAATGTACACATCGCTCATATTAAGCATCGTAAAGACATCCTTCCCTTTAAGGAAACCTGTAAAATGAAACCTGTCGGTAATCTTAAGTGCTGCTGCTCTACGCATCATTCTTTCCATCATGTCACCGGAGCCTGCCATTACGAATCTTACATCGGGCATTACCTGAAGGACTTTATATGCAGCTTCGATAAAATACTCNGGACCCTTCTGCATGGTTATCCTTCCGAGGAAAGTAACTACTTTTTCATCAAATCCCTTATTTACAACTACATCCTGTGACATCTTGACCGGTTCTACTGCATTGTAGACAGTCTCGACCTTATCAGGATTAATGTTGTATTTATTGATTACAATATCCCTTGTCAGATTACTAACAGTTATGATTTTTGAGGCAGCATCCATCCCAAGCTTTTCGATCCGGTAAACATCGGGGTTGACATTACCACCGCTGCGATCGAAATCGGTTGCATGAACATGTATCACAAGAGGCTTGCCGGAGACTTCCATTGCTGCTATACCTGCAGGATATGCCAGCCAGTCATGAGCATGTATTATATCAAACTCGTTTTCTTCAGCAATTACGGAAGCGACCACGGAATATTTGTATATCTCATCCATAAGTGAAGTGTCATATCTTCCGGAGAAGTCAACAGTACCCTCGTTGTTTGTCTGAACAATTAGCTTGTATCCTGAAGTTTCCGAGTTGATCCTTGTCCAGAACTCCTCAGGATCGGTATAAGGTACAATTTTTGAAGAGATTTCAATCTGTTCAATAGGGCGTCTGAATCCCTTATAATGAACCTGTTTGAAGGCAACAGGTATTTTATTGGCCCCGATCAGTCTTACTCTGCTCTGGTCCTCATCACCCCATGTCTTGGGGACAACGAAGATAACTTCAAGATCCTCCAGTGTTGACATACCTTTTGTCAGGCCATAACTGGCTGTACCTAATCCGCCGGAGATGTGTGGCGGAAATTCCCATCCGAACATTAGTACCCGCATATCACACCTGATTTATAAATTTGAAAATTTGTTTTCCAGAAGATCGATTATTCTCAGAACCTCACCAACACTCCATGCCTGTGAAATGGTACCATTGGGGGCATGAGGAGGATCCCCGTCATAAATCTCTGAAATAGTGCTTACACCGTGTTCACTCATAACCTCTTCAAGTCCGAAAATAAGCTTCTTTACTCTTTGTTCACCCTGTTTTCCATAAACTTTAAGCCAGCCTTCACAGAATGGTCCGAACAACCACGGCCATACGGTTCCGTTATGATAAGCATTGTCCCTTTCTTCCTGGTTTCCGTGATAAGTACCCTTGTACAGAGGATTTCCGGGAGAAAGGGTCCTGAGCCCTCGAGGTGTCACAAGCTCTTTATCTGCAATATCCAATACTCTTTTCATCTCGTCCTTTGTAAGCATGGAGTACGGAAGTGAAACTGCAATAACCATATTAGGTCTTACAAAATAGTTCTTTCCTTCATCGTCGTTTACATAGTCAGCAAGATATCCCCTCTTACTGTCACAGAACATATCATGGAAAGAATTGCTTATCAGTGCAGGCAGGTTCTCATTTTCCTTAACAAACTTACGATCCCTGGCCTGCTTTGCCATATCAAGAGCAAAACAAACTGCATTGTACCACAGTGCGTTAATTTCAACTGCATAACCTTTTCTCTGGGTAACAGGGATCCCGTTTACCACTGCATCCATCCATGTGAGCGATTTTCCGGGCGCACCTGCATATATCAGTCCGTTTTCCCTCATGACTATATTAAAGGCAGTACCGTTTTTATAAGCATTAAGAACTGATTTCAATGCCTCACCGTAGCGCTCCCATGCATCTGTCCCGCCATTCTCGAGGTATTGCTGAACCGACCAGAAGAACCACAACGGAGCGTCAACCGAATTGAATGCCGGATTGCCGATGTTGCCCATATTCGGGAACAGACCATCCTTCATCCTTGCCACCTGGGTATCGAGGATTTCCCTGTAGAGCTGAAGCTTTTTACCCGTACGCGCCAGCGCGAGTCCCGGAAGGGCAATAAATGTATCCCTTCCCCACGATCCGAACCATGGGTAACCGGCAATGATAAGGGTCTTTCCATGTCGTTTTTCAATAAACTGCTGGGCGGCATTTTTCAGGCAGTTTATAAAATTACTTCTGGGGATCTTGCCATTGACGGTTTTAGTAAATTTGGCTTTAAAACCTGATGGTTTTTCTTCCTTTGTCGAAGCCGAAAAAACTATCACATCACCTTCTTTAGCTTCAACTTCAAAGAAGCCCGGCGTAAACAAATCTTCGGAATAATCATAACCTCTCTTCTGCTCTTCAGTGTACTCAATCCCAAGGTACCAGTCAGGTACATGAATAAACTCGGCTTTTTGTGAGAACTGCATATGGAGGTAAGGAAATCCCTCATAGAGCCTCATTTTAATACCGCATTCAACAGGATCCACTTTTGTATTTGCTGAAAGGTTGGCATGTGTCAGCTCATGAATATTCCTGAAAGCCAGAAAAGGCCTGATCTGAAGTTTCATCGGTTCAGATGCTTCGAGAATAGTGAACCGGGCAAGATACTGCTCCTCATAATGGACAAGAAGCCTTTCATGTTTTAGCTTTACCCCTCCTACCCTGTAAATTCTTGAAGGAATTCCATCCATCTCCAGCTCTTCGATATACTTATGGCCCTTCGGACTGTAATAATCTCCCTTATATTTCCTTATTCCGGTATTGAAGCTTCTGTCATTATTCACTACCGTTGCATCGAGTGACGACAGAAGGACATACCTCTCACCTCCGAAAGCATCGACCGGACATACAAGCAAACCATGGTACTTGCGAGTATTGCATCCGACAATTGTAGTGGAAGAGTAAGAACCAGCCCTGTTGGTTCTGATCATCTCTCTTGACAGGGAGTATTCGAGGTTAATAATCTGACTCTT
>JGI20214J51650_10001700_pt1 | contig 13997 bp, 11 predicted proteins | sample WetSurMetagenome_FD_51650 | JGI IMG/M metagenome (IMG submission 51650) | reverse complement strand
GGTATTATGGCTGGGAAGAGAACGGACCCTTTGACAAGATCATTGTCACCTGCGGTATCGACCATATCCCCCCACCTCTTCTCAAGCAGTTGAAGGTTGGAGGAAGCCTGGTCATTCCGGTTGGTCCCCCAGGCGCACAGATTGTGATGAAGGTAACCAAGAATACGGACCAGGATGGAAATATTGTGATCGCCCGGGAAGATATTTACCACGGGCAGCGCAAAGTGGCATTCGTTCCCTTTACCAAAAAGGGGGGCGGGACTCACTTTAATAAATGATGAATGCAACCACCGCCATAGAGCGGGATTCCATTCCTGCTTCAGCCTACCTTGCTGTTGCTTTTGTATCAGGGTCGATCCTCGCCTACGAACTCTTCATCATGCGAGTGTTCGCTATCGGTGGCTGGTCCCACTTCGGTTCCACCGTTATCAGCATCGCCATGTTCGGGTTCGGGGTCTTCAGCACGGCCCTCTGCATCTGGAAGCAATTCTTTGGAAAGACCCTGCTCTTCTGGATCAATCTCGCGCTCCTCCTGCTGGGGCCGGCAATGCTGGCGGTCAATTCGCTGGCCCAGGAGATCCCTTTTAATCCGATTTTCCTGGTTTCGGATCCCAGTCAGAAATTCTATCTCGCCTACTTTTTCCTCCTCTATTTTGTCCCGTTCCTGCTCGGAGCCATGTTTCTGGGCCTGTTCTTCTTGATGGGGCAGGCGCATTTCGGCAAGGCGTATTTCGCCAACATGGCAGGGTCTGGGCTTGGCGGCATGGCTCTCTTCGCCGCCATGTACGCGTTCCTGCCGGAACATTTGTTTTTCATTCCGATCTTCCTGTGGGTTACGGGTGCCGTTTTCTGGTTCCTAAGTCAGCAGCAGCCCCGACTCATCCCCGTTGTGCTTCTCTCCGCCGTCCTTTCCCTCGTCATGGGTTGGCAGTTCAGCCAGATCACCCTCTCTCCCTACAAGGGTGTCAGCTACGCTCGAAATTTCCCCGATGCCAAGAGAGTCTACGAAGCCGCAAGCCCCTTCGGGTACCTCGAAGTCTATTCCAGTTCCTATTTCCATTTTGCGCCCGGCCTGAGTGATGCCGCCACTTTATATTTGGAGAAAATGCCCGAGGACGCCTATCTCGGGATGTACATCGACGGTGACGGACCCATCGGGATCATGAAGGACCTGCCTGAAGCTGAGACGGAGTACGTAAAGTTCCTTCCGCTCTCCATGCCTTACCTGCTGAAACCACACCCCGAGGTGCTGGTGATCCAGTTCGGGGGCGGGATATCCACCGCTGTAGCTCTTAAACTGGGCGCCGACAAGGTCACCGTGGCCGAGGGCAACCCCATGATCGTCGACGCGGTGAAGGACAAAGGCTTCATCGCCGCCTTCACCGGCAACATTCTTGAAAACCCGAAGGTGCGCCTCATAACAAGCGACGGCCGCATCTACGTTAAAGACACCCGGGAAACCTTCGATATCATCGACCTCAGTCTGGCCGACTCCACGGGCCTCTCCTCGCCGGGAGGTTCCTCCATCCACGAGAAATACACCTACACCACCGAAACCATTTTTGCCTGCATGCGCGCATTGGGCAAAGACGGTATTTTTTCCATCACCGTGTGGAATAAAGAAGACCCTCCAAAGTCCACCATGAAACTCATGACGACCTTGGTCACGGCCGCTCAAGAGGCAGGTTCGAAAGATATCTCCCAAGACTTTTTCATAGCCCACACCTACCTGTCCACCTTCACCGCTCTTTACAAAGAGGGCGGTTTTTCCAGTGAGGAGGTCCAAAAGCTCATCCGGTACTGCAAGCGAATGAGCTTCGAAATAGTGTACGCTCCCGGACAAAAGCCTCCCGAAGGGGACCTCGAAAAGGTCTTTGAAGCCTACCGGAACATTTACTTTGCGCCCCAGACCGATGACTCCTCGGAAGCGGGCGTCGATATGTCGATGGGAAACCTTTACCGTCTCGTGGCGGACCGTCTTATTTCAGGCCATATCCGCGAGGTTGAAGCCGGGTATGTCTTTAACGACGAGCCTCTGACAAACGAACGCCCCTATTTCGCAGGCTACCTGAAAATCCCGGACATCCCCAAATTCATCGACAAGTTGGATGCCATTTCCGACGAGTGGGGATACCTACTGCTGTGGGCCACCCTACTCCTGTCGGTTTTCTTCGGTTTCATTCTCCTGCTCTTGCCCATGATCTTCGGGTGGCGGGTATTCTTTCAGCGGCATCGGGGCAAGCTCGGAGTCATCGTCTATTTCCTCTGTCTGGGCCTTGGCTACATTCTTGTCGAGATCGCCATGATCAGTAAGTTCATCCTCTGCCTGGGCAATGCCACGGTATCGGTCGCCATCTTGATAACGGGAATGCTCCTCTTCTCCGGCCTCGGCAGTTACCTCTCGGCCCGCTTCATGCCCATGGCAGGTCGGGCAATCGCTGTCATCTGTTGCTCGATCACGGCGATGCTCGTGCTCTATACTGTTTACCTCGATCGCATTCTTGGCCTGGTGGGGCTGTGGCCCTACGGGGCAAAGATCGTTATTTGCCTAATCCTTCTTTTCCCCCTTGCCTTCCTGATGGGGTTTCCGTTTGCCCTCGGCATGTCGACCCTTTCCCGCTTGAAGAAAGAGCATTTCTTCGTGTGGGCCTGGGGCATCAACGGTTCGTTTTCGGTTGTCGGTTCCGTGCTGGTGCCGATCGTCTCCGTGAGTCTGGGAATATCGACGGTAATCCTGATCGCCGCGGTCATTTACTTCATGGCCCTGCCTGCTTTCTTCCGCCTGCAGTTGCCCGATGTATAGAGAAAACACTCTGCACAGGGGGCTGGGCCGGTCAAGGGCAACCAAACGTCAATCGCTCTTTTCAGAAAGGCATTTCCCGTAACGAGGCCCAAAATTAGTGTCCATCCAAAAAGGTCCCCAGTTTCTCCTCCCCTTCGATGGGGGAGGCTAGGTGGGGGTGAAAAGGGATGTGATTGCTGAGCCTTGATCAACCCCCTCCCCCTGCCCTCCCACCAAGGGAGGGGTTTCCGGATGGGAACTGATTCGAGTCACCAGCGGCTAGCTAAGAGCCGAGAGGCCGGACGCAGTGTTGCGAGCACACACCACGATTTGTTTTGACCTGCTGATCATAATGGGTCTCTTCGTAGCGATTGGCTTATGCACGAACCTGGCATCTCCCGATCAAGCGCAAGCCGAAGCGCCCATGGAGAAGCAACTCCCGAAGCGTCCCCCTGTTGCCCCGCCCTCTAAACCTGAGCCCCCTCGGAAAGCCTCCCCGAGAAACAAAGAAAAGAAGGCAACAGGAAACCAGGCCCCCGCACAACAATCAGCACCCGGCAAACGGCAATCAGCATCCAAGCCCAAACAACAGCCTCCCCGAAAAACCGAGCCGATTCCGAAGCCTCACGCCACCAGCAAATTTCAACGGGCCTTTGTCGCATCTCTGACCAATGCCCCTTTCCCTTATTCCGGCAAAGATGCGGACCCTCATTTTTTCGACTTCATTGACCCCAAAACCGGAGAACGCTATCGCACCACTCGCACTTTGGAGCGTCTCTCCGAAAAAGACCATTACCGCGACAGCAGCGTCCTGTTCTATGTGCCAAAGCGGTTCAACCCCAACAGGCCTTTTGTTTATGTGGTTTTCTTGCATGGCAATCGCAGCGATGTTCAGCAATGTTTGAAGGATTACCGACTTGATGAGCAAATCGAAAGCTCGGGGAAGAATGCCATACTCCTGCTACCCCAACTTGCCAAGAACGCTTCCGATTCGAGCCCAGGCAAGTTCTCCCGTAAAAACGTGTTCAGAGCTTTCATGCAGGAAGCGGCCCTGGTGTTGTCGCAAACGCTTGGCAAGAAGTTTCGGCGGCCTTTAGAGCAGGCACCCATCATTCTTGCAGCTTTCAGCGGAGGCTACAAACCCCTCGCCTGCTCCCTTGACCGCGGTGGTGCGGATTCCCGGATTAAAGCGGTGCTGCTCCTGGACGCGCTCTATGAGGATCTATACATCTTCGGGAAATGGGTCTTGAGCCATGCCGGAGGGGGAGTCTTTGTCAATATCTTTACCGAAGGGTCGGCGTGTGAAGAAAGAACCGGAATCCTGGCCCAATTTCTTCGCGAGCACCGTGTTCCGTTCAAAGAAGAGTGGCCGAAGGGGAGCTTTGCAAAGAGACAGATATGCCTTATCGGCAGTTCCTCTGAACACCTGCAAATACCCGTTGAGGGCCCCCCCAGGGAACCCCTTGCCGCTCTGCTGCAAAAGCTGAAAATCTGATTCATGCACAAGACGTTTTGCCCATTCCCACGAGCAATTGTACATAAAAACGCTTCCTTAATTACACCCATTTCACCAGCCCAAATACCTAATTCACCCTATTGCGGCAGAACGGTCGGTGTCTTAAGAATAATTCTAAAGAGTTGGTTTCACTTTCTTCTTACGAAAGCCAGGATCACGCTATCCTGGCTTTTTCCTGTTGATGCCCACTAACCTCTCTGCTATATACCCCTCGGCAACGCTTTTCGCGGAGCAATCCGGCTTGTGCTGTCAGTCAATCTGAATGACTCTTGACGCCCAAAGATGTCACTAAAAGGGCAGAAAGGAAACCTCATGAAGTATCAAACTATTATCTCATCATGGATCTTGGCGCTGATGCTCGTGTGTGTTACCGGCTTGGCCGGGGCCCAGGAACAATCTGAAAGCAGTGCCGCCACTGAAACATCTCCCCTGACAAGTTGCCTCAAGCGCTTTGATGCCCTCGATAAGAAGCATACCGGCAAGATCACCAAAGATGAGTTCATGGCCGTCAAAGGGTCAAGTGCGAGGACCGAAAAGATCTTTGCCTCACGAGATTTAAATCACGACGGCGTTGTGACCAAAGAAGAGTACTGCAAGGAGGCGGGGGCAGGCGGGGGCAAAGCCCAGCGCGACCCGGCGGCGCTCTGCAAGTCCCGCTTTGGTAGTCTGGACGCCAATCATGACGGCGTGGTTTCCAAGGATGAGTTTATGAGCGGCGGCCGTAAAGCCGGTGCAAAGGCGGAAGAGCTTTTCAAACAGAAAGATACCAACGGCAACGGCACCCTCACACTTGAAGAACTCTGCGGTGCCCCCGGGACCGACAAACCCAAGAGCCCGCAGCCAGCCCCCAAAGGTGGAGCCTGAACCAATACGCTTTTTAAGGTGATCACAGTCTGACCTGCAATCCAAAGCCTGGCTAGGAGCCTGTCCGAGAACTCCTTTTCTGTCATTTCGAACGCAGCAAAGCGAGAAATCCGAAAATTCAATTCCTTACGCAAACGAGATTTCTCGCCTTCGGCCCGAAATGACAATTCTCGGATAAGCTCCTCGGGAAGAACGCAGAGGCGACTGTGAACACCGATTCCTCTATACAGACCGAGACCCGCGTGTATCAGTGCAGGTTTCTGCTATGCCGACTCTTTCTTGCGACGCCGGGTTACCGGTTTGGCCTTCTTTTCCACACCTGCTTCCAATAGAGCGGACGAGGCTTCCTGAAGTGCCAGCTCCTTTTTCCGCTTTCTTTCTTCCTGGAACTTCAGCAGCTTTTCGGGCAATCCCCGCTTCTTGGCTGCTTTGCTGCGCGCCTTGGACAAGGCTTTCGCCGACAACGATTGTCTCAGCGGGAAACCGTAGCGGTGCTTGTATTCTCTAATGGACAGACCATGAGAACTGAGATGCTTTGCGGTCAGTTGCCTCATCTCGGCGCCGCACTCGAGGCATATGACCTTGTCTTCCTGGATGGACCCTTTGGGATCGATCTTCCCTGCCGGAGTCTCTTCAGGAACCGGTTCCTCAGAAAGTCTGGCAATTTCCAGGGGCATCCCTTCTGTTTCCGATTTCTGCATGTCCTGAAGTGCAGAGAACACCTGCTTCAAGGACAAGACGATCTCATCCGTAACCAGTTGATTGGTGGATACCTGCGCCTGTACAATCTCAGCGGCAATTTCCAACAGTTTTTTTGCCATAAACAGTCTCCTGTAGAATCATAAATTACTGTCGTCTTAGAGCTCCAGACCCAAGATACAACCATGACGACAAAGCCCATTCATGGTCGTTACATTAGTCCGACGCTTTCGATGATAACCCAAAACATTTAAGGTTCAAAGTACATTTATACTCTTTCTACAACTTTTCTTTGCTTAAGCTGAATCTCTCTTGACTTAACTTTCTCCTCTAGCGTGTTGCCTGATCATTATCGTGGTTTTCGTGTTCCAACGTTTTAGACAAAGCTTGAATTAGCAGCCAGTCAATGCCGATCTTTTTGAGTGTTCAAATCTCCTCTATTCATTAATGCAGCAGGTGTTACAAAGTGTTGCCGTTAGCAAGGCGAAGCAACAGAAAGCAAGGAAAGGTGTGATTGACAGCCCCGGAGAACCAAGACCAACATCTTCTTTCCAAAGTAATCGTCCAAAGCCTCTTCGCTATAACGCATACGCTTAAGCATACAGTTAAGAAGACGGCGGAAATGGATTAGATAGCCGCATCACTGGAGGGCTTATGGTCGGTTGATATGGTTAGGGTCAACCAACCGTCGATTGTCACCTGGTGAGAGAGATGAAAGGCCGAAGGGATGTACCGCTTGAGCTCGTCCCACTGCCTTTCCAGGAAACCGCTCAGGATCACCCACCGATAACTCAGCCATTCACTCGTCGCCAGGAAACGTTGTAAGGCGGTCCATTCGAGGTTCATAATGAGCAGCTCCGAAGGTGCTTTCAACACGGCCAGACTTTCGGCTGCTACTATGTTTACCCGCTGTTCCAACCCATTCAGCAGAATATTCCTTTGCGCGGTCCGGATCGCCAGCAGNTTCTTATCGATGGCCAACACTCTGACCGCACCAAGCTTGGCGCAGGAGACGGCCAAAATACCCGTTCCCGTCCCCATATCCACAGCCTGATTGATGGCAAATTGTTCGTGAAGATGAGCGAGCGCGAGCATGCAGCCCATGGTCGAGCCGTGCAGACCGGATCCAAAGACCACACCGGGATCAAGACGAATGACCATGGCATTGCCTCCTTCCGTGGCAGCGGCATCTCCTCGAACCATCTCGATCAGAAAGGGACCTACCGTGATCGTTTCGGCGCTTGTCTGCTGCCACTGATCATAGGCGAGGCGGTAGCGGCCCCTCAATAGCCAGGTTCCTTGCTTTTCGAGCCAATTATAGAAACCCGGACTCGCCTCCTGTTCGAAAAAGACGTAATAGAACGGGTGCTCCGACCAGACACCAAGAAAGCTGCGGTCATCGGGTTCGCCCAAAGGCGGCCCGCTTCCCTCGCATTCGTAAGCAAACAGCTCCTTTGGCTGCAAGGACGAAACCATGATTCTGTTTCCAACCATCTTTCAAACTCCACAGTTTCTTTGACTTTTCTCCCGAGATGGTCCATTTTGAGTCCGACCTGAAAGCACCCCCATTTTGGCTTCCGAGAAGCCCTGGAGGAAATCATGAAGATCGAACAGGTAACCGTTGGACATATGGCAGTCTTCTGCTATTTGGTCTATGATGAAAACACCCTGGAAGGCATTTTAATCGACCCTGCCGGAAATGAGGACCAGCTCTTGGACCTCCTCAAGGAAAAGAGGATTTCCCTGCGCTACATCGTCAACACCCATGGCCATCCCGATCACACGTGCGGGAACGACCGGCTTCGCAAGGCAACCGGTGCTCTCGTGGTCATGCACGAGCTTGATGATGACTTTTTTCAAAAACCAGAGTTCTCAGGGTGGGCACGGATGATCGGGGTGGACGCGGCAGCTCCGGCTGATGTGCGCGTCCGTGATGGTGACGAACTGAGGTTTGGCGGCCTCACCATGAAGTTTATCCATACCCCGGGCCACACTCCTGGAGCCTGCTGCATCCTCATCGATGGCAACCTTTTCACGGGGGACACCGTTTTCGTCGGCGCAGTGGGACGGACGGACCTGCCCGGAGCATCCTTCGAGCAATTGATCGATTCGCTCCAGACTAAAATTATCACACTCCCCCCCGACACCAAGGTCTGGCCCGGCCACGACTACGGCGACAGCCCCCAGTCGACGGTTCGCCGCGAAATGGAAACCAATCCTTACATCACGGACTTTCTAGATGATGAAGATTAGTCACAAGCTGCAGCTCGATTATCACTATTTCTCCTCGACCCTGGGATGGATTCTCCTTGCTGCCGGCACCCGAGGAATTTCCCTGGTCCATTTTTGCGGCCCCTCCCCTCTTTCTCGTGACGCTTACGAGCACCACTTGAAGCAGTTGCTTTCAGAGGCCACTGCCTTTTCTTACCACAAGAGCTCTTTGCTGAACAAAGCCAAAAAAGCGGTCTTGGATTATCTTCACGACCATCGGCCGCTTGCCGCCATACCTCTGGATTTGCCCACCGGGACCCCGTTCCAGCATCGAGTCTGGAATGCCCTGGGCGAGATCCCTTTCGGGCAGACCCGCTCCTATCTTCAGGTCGCTCAGGCCATCGGCCAACCGCAATCTTCACGAGCAGTGGGACAGGCCTGCGGCAGGAACCCGGTGCCGCTTTTCATCCCCTGTCACCGGGTTGTAGCCGCTGATGGAAGCTTGGGCGGTTTCTCGGGAGGCATTCACATCAAGGAAGCCCTGCTCGAAATTGAACGAGGCCGTGCCTCGGGGTAGCAGCTGGTGCTCAGCCCGATAGCTGAATGCGGTCGAGAAATGCAAACCCCGGGCACGCTTTTGACGCTGTGCGGGTGTCGCCCGGGCATGAAAACCGATAGTTTTTCAAGGCATCGTATTGATTAGTGAATTGCTTGCGACAACGGAGGTTCACCTTTGAAAGAGAAGAATTTAAAATTGAAGGATCAGATCGAGGCACCCAAAGGTAAACTGGGTATCCTCGTACCGGGGCTCGGCGGAGCGGTCAGCACAACTTTCATTGCCGGAGTTGAGTTGATACGTAGAGGGCTCGCCGAACCCATTGGCTCCCTGACCCAACTGGGAACAATCCGCCTGGGGAAGCGATATGAACACCGGTCACCGAAAATTGCGGAGTTTATTCCCCTCGCTTCCCTGGATAGCCTGGTGTTCGGAGGCTGGGACCTTTACGAGGCCAACGGGCACGAGGCAGCGATGTACGCCCGAGTACTCAATCGTGAACATCTTGAACCGATAAAGGACTTTCTCGCCGGTATTCGCCCCATGAAGGCGGTGTTTGACGGGCGTTTCGTACGCAATCTCGACGGCACTCATGTGAAAAAGAGCCAAAATCTACGCCAGCAGGTGGACGCACTGAAAGAAGACATCGTTCGCTTCCGGTCGGACCACGGACTGGATCGCTGCGTCATGATCTGGGCCGGCAGCACTGAGGTCCATTTGAGCCCGCAGGAAGTCCACCAATCCTACGACGCCTTGCAGGAGGCATTGATTCGAAGCGATTCAAGCATTGCCCCCAGCATGCTGTATGCGGTGGCGGCACTGGAGAGCGGCATTCCTTTTATCAATGGAGCGCCCAACCTCACCGTCGACATTCCCGGCCTAATCGAGCTCGCCGGGGAAAGGAACATCCCTATCGCCGGAAAGGATTTCAAGACCGGCCAAACGCTGATAAAAACCATTCTGGCGCCGGGACTCAAGGCCCGCATGCTGGGACTCGAAGGTTGGTATTCCACCAATATTCTCGGCAACCGGGACGGGCTCGTTCTGGACGATAAAGACTCGTTCAGGACCAAGGAAGAAAGCAAACTTGCGGTCCTGGAATATATCCTGCAGCCCCATCTCTACCCTACCCTCTACAAGAATTATCACCACAAGGTGACGATCAATTACTACCCGCCCCGGGGAGACAACAAAGAGAGCTGGGACTGCATCGATATTTTTGGATGGCTGGGATATCCGATGCAGATGAAAGTTGATTTTCAATGCCGTGACAGCATTCTTGCGGCGCCCATTATCCTCGATCTGGTGCTCTTCATGGACCTCGCCCAGCGGGCCGGCATGGGCGGGATCCAGGAGTGGCTCTCATTTTACTTCAAGAGTCCCATGCACAAGGAAAACCTGTATCCGGAGCACGATCTGTTCATTCAATTGATGAAGCTCAAGAACACCCTGCGCTATCTCATGGGTGAAGAACAGATCACGCATTTCGGCTTGGATTACTATATGAACAACAAGTAGGACGCGGGGAAGGAGGTTTCTCGTGGCGAAGCATCAACACACGTTTGTGGATCGATACGACGGGATGGTGGGATTCGGGTTCTCACGAGAAGTGGATGAGAAGTCGCTGATGTTCTATCTACAGAAATTCTCGGAGGACGATCTGGTTAAGGCCCTGGTCCCGCGGCTAAGCGACCAGGAGATCACCCATCTGTTTGAACTCTTGAGCCAAATCATGCGGAGATACCTGACCGACGACGAGTACCACCATCTGTTCCTGAAAGATGGGGACGAGAAAGCTCAGTGCGACTGATCTTTCACCTGGCGTGACAAGGCCTCAAGCAGCCTTCGATTCTGTTCGGGCAGGCGGATGGCAAAACGCACAAAGCGATCATCCAGCCCTTCGAACGAGCGGCAGTCCCGGATGAGAATCCGGTCCGAGGAGAGCAAATCCTGCTGGACCTGAGCAGCTGGAGGGTGGTTCTGCCCCAGCCTCATGAGCAGGTAATTTGCTCTTCCTGGAAAAACTCGACATCCCCCGAGGGTTTCCAGGCGCTCAGCCATCCTGGCGCGTTCTTGCGCAATCAATGCCAGAGTCTTCTCGCGATATTCCCGCTGCTCAAAACAATAGGGTCCAGCCACCTGAGCGTAGGTATTGACCGACCAGGGGGGGAGGAAGTGGCGCAGGCGGGCGGCCAGGAGTTCCGAAGTCAGGATATAGCCCAGCCGCAGCCCGGGAAGACCGTAGAATTTCGTCATGGAACGGATCATCACGAGATGATCCGAATCACGCAGGAAGCCCTTTAGCGATTCTTCCTCACAAAAATCGATAAAAACCTCATCAATAATGCAAAAGACCTTTCCGCTCTTTCCCTTCGCGTTCAGCCAGGCCCGCACCGCAGGGGGGAGGAGCGTTCCCGCGGGACTCCCGGGATGAGTGAAAAGGATTGCTTCCGGTGAGAATTTATCAAACATCTCATCTAACTGCGCCACAGTCGGCTGGAAATTTCCGTTTGGAGAAGCAATGAGCTTGGCCAGCTTCACCCCCTGAACTTCGAAGGCTTTCTGATATTCCCCGAACGTCGGCAGGAGAATAAGGGCCTTCCTGATCCCGAGCGCCTGCGGCAGCCAGTAGATGAGCTCGGTCGAGCCGTTGCCCACCACAACCTGATCTACAGAGACCCCATGGTGCCTCGCTATGGACTCCACCAATAGCCGATTCTGAATGTCAGGATAGTGCTGCAACCGTTGAAAAGTATCCCCGAGCAGCTCCACCAAGCCGGGTGGAGGCCCCAGGGGATTGATGCTGGCGCTGTAATCAAGAATTTCTTCCGGACCACACCCCAACTGCGATGCGATTTCGTAAACGTTGCCACCATGCACTATCGTCATATTCTCGCTCTGCTCTTTTTTTTTAAATCTCATCCGCGATAGTCACACGAAGAACACGAAGAAAAGCAACCTCTATCTTTAACTCAGAGTCCTCCTTCGTGTTTATTCGTGGGTCTTCGTGGATGCAAGCTCTTCTTCGTGTGACTTCGTGGATCTTTTGCTTTTAAAACACAACCACCAGACACCTCACCCCGAGCGCCATCACAAAGGCCACAAAGGACGCCAAGTACATGAGGCGAATCACTACTCGGTAGGTATCCAGCGTCAAAGGCTTCTGCCCATCCCCAAGGGTCGGTTTGGCAACCGCCTGGCCGAAATAGATGTTGGTTCCTCCCAGCTGAACGCCAAGAGCCCCCGCCACGGCCGCTTCAGGGTAGCCGGCGTTGGGGCTTTTCATTTTTCGGGCGTCGCGCCGCATCGTCTGCCAGGCGCCTCGCCGATCGAGTTTCAGGCCGGCTGATGCTCCCACCAGAATGAGGCCAGTCAACCTAGCCGGGACCCAGTTCGCCAGGTCATCGAGGCGTGCTGCACACCAACCGAAGTTCGCATAGCGGTCATTCTGATAACCGACCATGGAGTCCATGGTGTTCACCGTTTTGTAGGCGATCGCCCCCAGCGGGCCACCGAGAGCGAGATACAAGAGCGGGGCGACAATACCGTCGGAGATGTTTTCAGCCACCGTTTCGATGACTGCGCGCAGGATTTCCTTCTCTTCCAGTTGCCCGGTGTCCCGGCTGACAATCATGGCCAGTCGCTCTCTCGCGGTGGCCAGTCGGCCTTCACGCAAGGCCTCGATAACCCGCGAGGATTCCCGGTGAAGGCTGCGCGTGGCAAGGGTCGTGTAGGCCAGCCAGATGCTCACGGCAACTCCCAGGAAAGGGCTCAGGTGCAGACCAAGCTGAATGAGGAATACCGACCCGATTACCGACCCGGCCGCAACCGACATCCAGAAAGCGCATCCCGCAAAGCGCTGCACGTTCGGAGAAGCGTGGTCATCGTAGAAGACCTCCTCCACCCAGCTGATCAGAAGTCCGATCCAGCGCGTGGGATGAGGCAGCCAGCGCGGATCGCCCACGAGCAAGTCGAGAACGTAAGCGGTCGCCAGGTGCCAGGGAAGAAAGTCCATCAGGAAAGACCCATGAGGCGATAAATCTGCCCCACATCGCAGTGTTTGCGCACGTGTTCGGCGAGGCGATCGAACTGTTCTTCCTTACCCTGACGGAAGGAAAAGGGTGCGGCGGAGAGGGTGTTGGTCCGGCCCGACCGACGCCCCAGATCATGCAAAAAGGCCCTGCGGAAGTGATCGTTATCGAATATGCCATGAACATAGGTCCCCCAGACTCGCCCGCCGGGCTGTGCCAGACCGTCCATAACATCCACCGGGCGCCCTCCCCGGCGAACGATCCGAAGGAGCGGGCGAGCCGTCCCCCGTGAAACGCTTCTTCCCATGTGAATTTCATAGCCGAGCAGAGGTTCGGAATCATGAAAGGAGAAGTCCCCCGGATCCAAAAAGACGGCCTCCACCTGGGAAGTGATCTTTTCGGGGAACATCTCGGTGTCCATATCCAGAAGGCCCAATCCCGAGACTTCCTGCAGACGGCTTTCCACCCCGTGAGGATCAGTCACCCGGATTCCCAGCATCTGATACCCCCCGCACAAACCGATAACCGTCCCTCCCGATTTGTAATAGGAAACAATCCCCTCGGCCATACCGGTATCGTTCAGGTAAGCCAGATCTTCAATGGTATTCTTGCTGCCCGGCAGGATGACGGCATCAAATCCAAAAACCTGCTCCGGGCGATTGAAGTACTCCAGATCAACGCCCGGCTCCTGGTCAAAGCAATCAAAATCCGTATAGTTGGAGACAAACGGCAGGCGCACCACGCCAATGGCGAGATTGTCGCCGGATGGCGCGTTTCCGGAGCTCCGCATGCGGCGACTCAGCGCCACACTATCCTCCTCCGGCAGGGCAATGTGATCGAAGTACGGGATAACCCCGAACACCGGACGCCCGGATCGAGATTCCATCATCTCGACGCCGCCGGCAAAAAGCTGCGGATCGCCCCGAAATTTGTTCACGATAAACCCGATGATCCGCTCCTGTTCTGCGGCAGTCATGAGCATCAGGCTTCCCAGGAGCGCGGCAAAGATGCCTCCCCGGTCAATGTCGCCCACCAGAATACAAGGCGCGTCAGCCATCTCGGCCATCGCCAGGTTAACCAGGTCGTGTTCCTTGAGATTAAGCTCCACCGCACTCCCCGCCCCTTCCAGCACGATCACGTCATATTGCTGCGCCAACCGCTGAAAGCTCTCGTGCACCACCGATACCAGGTTCTTCTTGTGCTGATAGTAGTCGTAAGCGGAGAAATTCCCGATGGCCTTACCCCGCACGATAACCTGGGACCCCACGTGCGAGGTCGGCTTGAGGAGGATCGGGTTCATGTCGACGTGTGGCGCAATGCCGGCGGCTTCGGCCTGGA